>Ga0256405_10005277_pt1 | contig 22680 bp, 17 predicted proteins | sample RumenRJG_02DNA_FD_189096 | JGI IMG/M metagenome (GOLD analysis project Ga0256405, IMG submission 189096) | Bovine rumen microbial communities from Lethbridge, Alberta, Canada - RJG_02 | ecosystem: Host-associated > Mammals > Digestive system > Stomach > Rumen | place: Canada: Alberta... | reverse complement strand
AACACCGTAAAGGGACAGGAGCTTTTCCATGAGGGCATCGTCCTCAAGGTTTACCCAGGACTCAAGGTCCACAGCGCCGCTGGCCACATCAAGTGCTGCCTGGTGTACGTACTTGTCTCTGTAGCCAAGGCTGCAGGAAGAGAGTTCTTCCATTGAAAGAGCTGCCAGCTTGTCAGGTGTAGGGAAAGAGTAAATGATCCCAACTCTTTCGTCCTCGCCGATCTCTTCTCCCGCAAGTTTGCAGAGCTTTTCAATAGAAGCCTTGATGGCCGGGATGTTCTTTCTCTGGGATATTATAAAGGAGATCAGCATCTCCCAAGGGTTTTGCCTAAGGATCCTGATGCCTTTACCAAACTCAGATGCAGCATAGAGGTAAGGATCCTCATCCTTTGAGATCCTTCCCCGCACATCCTTATAGGAAAGATCCAGGTCAAAATAGTTTTTCCAGAACTCCTCAAACTCTTCCTTGCTGCAGCCAAACTCGTATCTGTTATCATCCAGCGAGCTTACGAACATGTGCTTATCAAAAGCAGAAACACTGAATGAGCCACCTTCGCACTCATTGAATCTGAAGCACTGTCCGCTGTCAGCTATTTTCTTTAAATCAAAATCGTCTTCTATTCTTAAGATCATGAAAGATTATTAACTACTCCGATTGAAACATAATTATTGATCATGGCATAAAGGTCTGTGCCTTCACCAGCTTCCCATCTGCGGATACCGTCAACCATGTAGGACTTTCTGCCTTCTGACACGTCCTGTACATCGTAACGGTCTTCATAGAAGCCATCTTTGGACACTTTAGCATTCCTCATTATTCCCTTGCACTCAGTAGCTGTACATCCAGGGAAATTGACGTTCCATATCTGCCATTCGTCCAAAGGCCTATCAATCAGCTCAGCCATTATGTCCCTTATATACTTATCTGTTACTTCATGCATGCCGTTGTTGCTCTCTGAAAAAGCGATGGCATGCAGCTTTTGGAAGGAAGCCTCAAGCGCGGCTCCCACGGTGGCAGAATACTGAAGGTCTGCCGCTACGTTGTATCCATAATTGATACCGGTCATAACGCAGTCGGGTCTTCCGGGAACTATGTTAAGAGCTCCGATCCTCACGCAGTCTGAAGGCTTGCCATCGCAGGCAAAGGCCATTACTCCAGAAACTGGAAAGTCCACTTCCCAGACCTCAACCCTTCGCCTTAAGGTCAGGCTGTGGGACATGGCGCTTCTTTCTGAATCAGGAGCCACAACCCACACATCGCCAAACTCCTTTGCAACTTCTGCAAGCCTTACAATTCCATCTGCCTGTATTCCATCGTCATTGGTTAAAAGAATCTTTTTCACCTAAACCTCTTTTCCATTACGAGTCCATATTGTCCAGATAACCTCTGTCCCAAAGCATGATGTTGAGCTTTTTGGCCAGTTCTACTGCTGGCTGGGTGAAATACTGATTGGTCATTACAACCCCAACCATCCTGTCATAGTAATCTCTTCCGGCGTAAATCTCCATAACCGCCTTGACGCCAATAGGCTTGTCGTAGCACTTGCACTGAAAAGCATAGGTAACTCCATCCTTTTCAGCAAGAATATCAGCGCCAAAATCTCCTGAGCCCTTAGTAACTTCCACCTCAAGAAAGCCCGATGCCTTCAAAAGGTCCGCACAGTAATACTCAAAGTCGTGGCCCTCCATCTCGTCCATGGGCAGTTCCTTGGGGTTGTTCTTGATATAGCTTCTGACAACTACAAAGACTAAAACGGCTATGGCAAGCACACTTACCGCATATAAGATTATGGCCGGAATCTCAAACATTTAAGGTTCTCCTTTATTATTACTGGAGTTTAAGATCGCCCTCTTTTACCCATCCAAGCTTAACTACTACAAGGTGGATGATAAGTGAAAGGATTGCAGGAAGCACAAATGAAATAAGTATAAGTCCAGTCCAGTCAAAGGCTGTGATGGCATATCTTGTGCCCTCTGAGATCTCTTTTACCCATCCGGTGTAAACACCGATCTGACCAACAAGTCCACAGGTTCCCATACCTGATGATACAGGAGCACCGTTCATCTGAAGCTTGAATATGCAGGTTGCGATTGGTCCTGTGATAGCTGAAGCCAAGGTTGGTGCGATCCATACTCTTGGGTTCTTGATGATGTTGCCCATCTGGAGCATTGATGTTCCAATTCCCTGTGAAACAAGTCCGCCCCATTTATTCTCCTTGAAGGAGATTACTGCAAAACCTACCATCTGAGCACAGCAGCCTGCTACTGCCGCACCGCCCGCAAGACCTGTAAGGCCAAGAGCAGCACAGATGGCTGCAGATGAAATAGGAAGTGTAAGTGCCATACCAACTACAACAGAAACAAGGATTCCCATAAGGAATGGCTGAAGCTCTGTTGCCCACATAATAAGGTTACCGATTGACATTGCTGCCTTTCCAAGTGGAGGTGCAATGAGCCAGGAAAAGAAAATTCCTACAGCTATAGTAACAAGTGGAGTGACCAAAATATCGACCTTGGTCTCTTTTGAAACTGCTTTACCAAACTCGGCTGCGATGATAGCAACAAACAGAACTGCCAGTGGGCCGCCTGCTCCGCCGAGAGCGTTTGATGCAAAACCAACAGTGATCATTGAGAAAAGAACAAGTGGCGGACACTTAAGTGCATAGCCAATAGCAACCGCCATTGCAGGGCCACTCATTGCTGTTGCAAGTCCACCCACTGTGTAATCTACACCTGAGATGGTTGCCACAGTCTTCATAAGAAATGGAATGTGGAACTGAGTTCCGATGGTGTTGATGATGGTTCCAATAAGCAGTGAACAGAAAAGTCCCTGCGCCATGGCACCAAGTGCATCGATACCATATCTCTTTAGTGAGATCTCAATGTCTTTCCTTTTTAAAAACTCTTTCATACCTCTTATTTCTCCTCTTTAAATTAATTAGTACCTATTCTAAGCCAATGTCCCTTGAAATAATAGATGATAAATATGATCGAACTTACTGACCAGGTAAGTGGATAAGCCCAGAAGATTACATTGACAACCGGGATGATCCTGACGATCAAAGTGATGTAAGTTATTCTAAGAAGACACCAGCTTGAAAGCATAACTATCATGGGAACTGTGGTTTTACCAGCTCCTCTGTATATTCCTGCAAGGCAGTGACTTAGAGCCAGAAGGCAATAAAAAAGGCTCTCGGTCCTTGCCTGCGTTGCACCAATTGCAAGTACTTCAGGTTCTGATGAGAACATCCTAAGGAGCACCGGTGCAAACAAAAATACAATAACTCCAATGATCTCAGCGCATCCAACTCCAATTGCGCTGCCAATTATATTTCCCTTTTTTACCCTCTCACTTTCACCTGCACCAAGGTTCTGGCTTACAAAGGTGGTAAGAGCCATGCACATGCATGTGATAGGCAAAAAGACAAATCCCTCAAGTTTAAAGTAGCTGCCGCACCCTGCCATGGCAGCTGCACCAAAGGCATTTATATTGGACTGTACAACAACGTTTCCTATTGCAATAACACTGTTCTGAATTCCTGTTGGAAATCCCATCATAAGCTCTTTTTTAATAGTAGGCGGATCCATCCTGAGCCTTCCTATAAATATCCTGTGAGGGCCATCTACTCTTGTGAGCTTAATAAAGGCAAGTATAGCACTTATGAACTGGGCTATGATAGTGGCAAAAGCTGCTCCTCCTATACCAAATCCTGCATACTTCACAAAATAGATATCTAAAACAGTGTTGATGATGGTACTTACAGCCAGGTAATACAAGGGGTGTCTTGAATCTCCCATAGCCTGGAACACTCCGCAACAGGCGCTGTACATAATGTTTCCAAGACCGCCTAAAAAATATATCTTGAAGTATAACACAGAATTGGGCATTACATCCTCTGGAGTTCCCATCCAAGAGAGAAGATGTGGTGTAAAGAAATATCCCCATACCGTCATGACTATTCCCATGATGATAGCAAAAGTTATTCCAGTATGAGAGGCTATCGACACGCCTTTAAGGTCGCCTGCTCCATAGCGCTTACCTATGATAACGCTGCTTCCCATAAAGAGACCGTTGATAAATCCAACCATCAGAAAAATAAGACTTCCGGTAGTACTTACCGCAGCCAAAGCCTCTTTTCCAAGAACATTCCCCACAACAACTGAATCCACAACATTGTATAGCTGCTGCAGGAGCTGTCCAAAAAACAGCGGGATCGCAAATAATATGAGGTTTTTAGTAATGGGCCCTTTAGTCATAGTCTCAATTGTAATATTTCGCTCTATAAAAGAAAAGTACAACTTTGTTAAATTGTTATTTATTTCTCACACTTTTGTAGTATAATTTGTTGGTATATTAAAAAATCTATCTCTGAGGAGGAAAAAAAGATGAGTGATACTGAAATGATGGCTGCGCTTTTAGGCGTAGGCGCTGCAGCAATTGTAGTTGCACTTATTATCTGCCTTGTTGTTTATCTTGTTGATGCGATTGGTATTTACAAGTACCTTAAGGCTCGTAACTACTCAAATGCATGGTTTGGATTTATCCCATTTCTCAACACATTTGGTAAGGTTGATGCTACTTACGGAAACGTAGACAAGATCAAAGTTTTTGGCGTTGCACTTCCTGCAATCGTTGTTAAGCTTTATCCTGTAATCCTTGTAGTATTCAGCGCAATCACATCAAGGATCAGCGCAATCGCAAGCATCTGCAGCCTTATCACAACTGTCCTTACAGTAGCTGTTGGCACTGTAGTTTTCAAGGACGTTATGGAGCGCATTGAGAAGCCTGTTTCAACAGGATTCGCTGTATTTGCAAACATCATCACAATCGTTGGTTCAATCAAGCTTCTTTCTGACGCAAGCAAGGTAGCTCCTGGTCAGTACGACTACACAACTGACACAAGAGTTCTCGCTTCACAGGCAGACGCTCAGGGACCAGCTAACATGCAGTAATCAGTGTTCTAAAGTGTTATGAGAAAAGACCCTCATCGGAGGGTCTTTTTTGTTATCTATATTTGGTTATGCTCTTTAAAAAAACCGGAATGCAGTCAAGTGGCGCTTCTACAGTTACCTCCTGGCCGCCTGTGTATTCTTCGCCAGTAGGCTCAAACACCCAGTTTTCGCCCTCCGGCAGATAAACCTTTCTTTCTCTCATTCCAGCCTTGAGTATTGGCGCCACCAAAATATCAGGTCCATAGAAATACTCATCGTCTATCTCCCAACACCTGGAATCATCCGGGAACATATAAAAGAGCGTTCTCATTACGGGAGTTCCCTTGGTGTGAGCCTCCTCCATGACCTTTCTGGTATATGGCCTTAGCTTTTCCCTTATATCTATGTATTTCTTGCAGATCTCAAACACCTCGTCGCCGTAGCTCCATATTTCATTTGGTGCTCCAGACCTGCAGGTAGCTCCTCCGGTTGTTCCAACCTGGGGCTGTCTTGGTTCCCTGTCTCCGTGAAGTCTCATAACAGGACAGTAGCATCCCCATTCAAACCATCTTGCAAAGAGCTCCCTGAACCCTGAATCATCAGGATTACCCCCATGGAATCCGCCAATATCCGTGGTCCACCATGGAATTCCAGCAAGTCCCATATTAAGACCTGCTGACAGCTGATTTCTCATACTGTCAAAGCTTGATGCAATGTCTCCTGACCACACCAGGGCGCCATACTTCTGGCTTCCAGCCCAGGCACATCTTAAGAGGTTAACGATACACTGCTGCCCCTCAGCTTCCATTCCTTCATAAAAGGTTCTGGCATACTCTACAGGATAAGTGTTTCCAATCTCAAGGTCAGTTCCCTTATAATATCTGTAATTGTCAAAATCGTAGGCTGTATATTCCGGCTCTGCCTCATCAAGCCAAAAGATCTTTATGCCATCGTCGTAGTAATTCTTTTTTATCTTCTTCCAGAGATACTTCCTTGCTTCAGGATTGGTGGGATCAATATGGATAGTGGCACCTTCAAAGTTAAGTCCTACTCTAAAGCCCCTCTCAGTTCTTACAAGATATCCCTTTTCAAGCATCTCATCGAAGTTTTCGCTCTCCCTTGAAACTGTTGGCCACACTGAGACCATAAGCTCAGTCCCCATGTCTTTTAGCTCATCTATCATAGCCTTGGGATCTGGCCAGTACACAGGATCAAACTTCCACTCTCCCTGTTTGGGCCAGTGGAAAAAGTCTACAACTATAACGTCAAGTGGTATCCCAAGTTCCTTATATTTCCTTGCAACGCTCAAAAGTTCATCCTGAGTCTGGTAGCGAAGTTTACACTGCCAAAAGCCCATTCCGTATTCTGGCATCATCGGAACTGTGCCAGTTACTGAGGCATAAGCACTGACAATATCCGCCGGAGTATCTGATACCACGATCCAGATATCAAGAACCTTTGTGGAGAAAGCCTCAAAGCTTGTTATATTTTTTCCAAAAACCGCTCTTCCAACTGCCGGGTTGTTCCACAATAGCCCGTACCCCAAAGACGAAACCATAAATGGAACAGATGCCTGGGAATTCCTGTGGGCAAGTTCCAGATCAGTACCCTTTAAGTTAAGGTATTTCTGCTGATACTGACCCATTCCGTATATCTTTTCATTTTCATCAAGAGACTCAAGCCTGTAGGTCAGGTGATAATCCCCTGCAACATTTGGCTGAAACTCCCTGCCTTCAACTTCTATGGCGCTGCATTTGGGGTCAAGTATATCCCTTCTGTTTCGCCAGTATTCCTCAAGGATCAGCGCATCATCCCTATAGATCTTTATCTTGCCAAAGGGTGAAACCTCCGCCTTTATCCGCCCATTTTGAATGTAACCCTCTTTGTCATCAATGGATACGTCCTTACAGGCACTGACAGCTTCTGTAAGAGCCCAGTTTTCTTCAGGAAAAGAAGCACATTTTGTAGCTCTTATCCTAAGGGCATTCTCTCCCCAGGGCTCTATTATCACTGTTTCAGCATCATATCTAAAGATAAGTCTGCTTCCTTCTCTATTTAACATACCCCACCTCATCTATGCATTTAATCTTCCAAAAGCCATACCCTCATCTCGTTCTCACCGCGGTTACCCCAGGTACTGTAAGGGATAAAATGGATCTTCACCGGCTGTTTTTCAAATCGTGGACGATCTGTATAAAGAGCTGCTCTTTCGCTTTCCCTGCTGTCTTCAGTAAATCTTATGCCTTCGCCATCCACGACAGATACTCCTTCTAAAAGCTCCTCTTCATAGTGGTCTGTAAGCTCAGAGTCCTTTTTCAGAACCAGCTTGTGGAGATTATCTCCATTGTCTTTACCCTCAACGCAGTACACCTGAGGTCCCCTTGCAACAGCGACTTTTCGGATATCCTCAGAAACATTTAGGTTTGCATACCATCTCTTAGGCCTGATCTCCATATCAAAGACAATTCTGTGTTCACCGGATGGAACCTTTACATACCAGTAACCCTTTTCATCCGTGACCTGGGCTTTTTCGCCGTCAACGCTTCCACTTACGCCATCTCTCCAGCCAGGAAGACGGATTCCGATAGTCACAGCTTCGTCTTCTTTATTTTCTATTTCGAAAAGAACTTTTCCGCTCCTTGGGTAATCAGTCTTTTGCCTGATGGATATCTTTTTGCCCTTATCTTCAAGAGACATCTCCGAAGCAATAAACAGGTTGACCAGTACTACATCGTCAAATACTGAATAAATGTAGTCTTCCACTGATGTTATGAGTCTCGCAAGATTTGGAGGGCAGCAGGCGCAGCCAAGCCACTGTGGACGAACGCTCTTTACGTGGCTCTTTGTTGGGTCAAGCTTTCCTTTTTCCGGTACAACCTCAAGAGGATTTACATAGAAAAAGTGCTTGCCATCTAGGGCCATTCCTGAAAGAGCTGTGTTGTAGAGTGCTCTTTCCATTACGTCTGCATACTCTGAATTTCTTTCAAGCCCCAGCATCTGCTTCGCAAAAAAGATAAGACCGATAGATGCACAGGTCTCGCAGTACATGGTGTCATTAGGAAGATCGTAGTCCAAAGTAAATGACTCTCCAAGAACAGTTGAACCGATACCTCCTGTGATGAACATGCGCTTATCTACAATATTTCTCCAGATCTTTTTGCATGCTGCTTCAAACTCTTTGTTTCCTGAAGCCCGGGCTACATCTGCCATTGCTGTGCACATGTAGACAACTCTTACAGCATGTCCTTCCGCTGTATCCTGCTCCTCTACAGGAAGATGTGTCTGGTTGTACTTCATAGGCTCTGTAGATATACCTCCAAGAATACTGCCGCCTTTATCCAGGGATTTTAATCTTCCCCACTCCTTTGGCGAATCGCCTCTTACCTTTAAAAAGTACTCCGCAAGGTCTCTATACTTACTTGTACCTGTCAGGTGGTACAACTTCATAAGGCCTATCTCAACTTCCTCATGACCATCTGCAAAGTGGTACTTGCCATCTTCAGGGCCAAAGGTATCACAAAGGTGATCAGCGAGCTTTTTGGCGATCTCCATGGAAAGAGCACTTTCCGTTGCAATGTTATATGCAACAAGAGCCTCTAAAAGATGACCCATACAGTAAAGCTCATGGCTCTCTGCAAGGCGCATGTATCTTCTTTCCGGACAACTTATGGTGAAATAAGTACTGATATAACCATCCGGCTCCTGGGCCTTTGATATAAGTTCAACTACTCCATCAGCCAGATCCTTAAGCTCGTCATCCCAGGTATCCAGTAGTGAATATGAAACAGCTTCAAGCCACTTGTATACATCGCTGTCCTGGAAAACCCAGCCATAATGTTCTCCCTTTTTAAGCCCTGCTGCGATCTTTAAATTCTCAATGGCATGGCTCTTTTCATTGGGAATAGAAGCATCGTTTCTCTCTCTTTCTATAGAGATGTCAATGCTGTCATTAAGCACCGCCCACTGATAAGGGATCATTTCTTTTCTTACCAGCTCTTTATACTTTTTCCATACGGGATCTGTAACGCAAATGTTTCTTTTACTCATGAAGTAGTCTTCCCCTTTTTTCTTTTTAAAAAGAGGCAGCGCAGTAATCTGCTCTGCCTCTTTCTTATGTTCTTATTATATCAATTAGTTTCCAAGGATTCCATCGATTGTAGCCTGAGCTTCTGCGGCTGCATCCTCTGGTGTTGCATCGCCTGTGATGACCTTGTTGAATGCAAGAGAGATGGCATCTGAGATGTCTGGCCACTCAGGAAGTGGTCCTCTTGCGCCTGCATACTGCATCTCGTCTACGAATACCTGATATACAGGATCGCCGTCGAACTGGTTCTCAGCGATTGTTGAATCTGATGAGATGTAGCCCATGTGATCCATCATGTAAAGGCATGTATCCTTGCTGGTTGCATACTGAAGGAATGCAATAGCTGCTTCTTCGTTGCCGCCTGCTATAACAGCGTAGTTCTCACCGCCAAGGCCTGATGCCTGCTGCTTGTCCTGAGGAATTGCTGCTACGTTCCAGTGAAGATCAGGTACTTCTTCTCTCATTGTAGGGATCTGCCATGTACCATTGATCATCATTGCAAGGTTTCCAGAAATGAACTGGTTCATTGTATCGCCCTGTGTCCAGTTGATTGCTTCCTTAGGGAATGCGCCTGACTCAACAAGGTCCTTCATGAAGTTCATTGCCTTGATTCCACCCTCTGAGTTGATCTCATAAGATGTCTGGCCTGTTGACCATACCCAAGGAAGGAAGTTGAAGGTTCCCTCTTCGTTCTGAAGAGCACTGTGAGCAAATCCGTAAACGTTGCCCTTAGTTGTCTTTTTAGCTACATCCAAAAGCTCATCCCATGTCTTTGGAACTTCGCATCCTGCGTCAGCAAGCATATCCTCGTTGTAGAAAAGAACAAGGTCATTGCTTCCAAAAGGAACACCGTAGAGTCTTCCATCCAGTGTGCAGGAATTAACTGGTCCTGGATAATATGTACTAACATCAAATCTGTCAGTGATATCAGCAAAGATTCCCATTGCTGCATATGAAGCGTGATCAGGGTTATCAAGGATAACGATGTCAGGAAGTTCGCCTGCTGAAGCTCCAACAGAGAGCTGTTTCTTGAAATCAGCAAATGGAACATATTTAGCCTGAACTGTGATCTTGTCCTGCTGACCATTGAATTCTTCAATAATGTGATTAAGTGCTTCCTGGTGACCTGCTGTCTCCCAGTAATACCAGATAGTAACATCGCCTGATGCAGATTCGTCTGCTGCTACAGGTTCTGTAGCTTCCGCCTGCGCTGGAGCAGCTGCTTCCTGTGCCTGTGGTTCTGCTGCCGGTGCGCTTGTTGATGAATCTGTTGAAGCTGAAGAGCCGCATCCAACCAGCATGGTTGCTGCTAAAGCTCCCGCCAAAAGTGTTGCCAATGCCTTTTTCATATCTTACCTCCTTAACGAGAATGGTTTTTTTACAGTATCATTTTCTCCCCATATCCCGTTTACCAAAACTCTATAAAACTAATAAAGGTGGATTATTCTAATCTTGTTTTTCAGAATAGGGAATTGTAACTTCAATCCGTGTACCTGTTGGAATAACTGGCTTTGCCATTACTCTGCCCTCGCTTCCATAGTACATGTTAAGTCTGGTCACAGCATTTTTAAGTCCAATTCCCCTCTTGTCACTTCCCTCTCCTAAAGTGTTATTATTGATCTTCTCGATCATCTGCTGGTCAAGTCCGATGCCGTTGTCTTCAACAACTACCTCAAGTTTATCATCCTTCTTCATTATGGATATGGACAGCTTTGCATCATCTCTGTTTTTATCAAAGCCGTGGACAATTGAGTTCTCAATAAAGGGTTGCAGGAGCAGTTTATGGATCTTGGCATTTCTTGCGTCCGGCTCCACATCTATGTTGCAGGAAAAGCTGTTCTTTAACCGAAACTGCTGAAGGTAGAGATATTTCTTTATCCATTCAACCTCATCCGTAACTGTAACTTCAGCATTACTCTCATTGATGGCGTATCTAAGTATGGTTGCCAGAGCATTTATAGCGTTACTTATATCATACTCGTCCTTATCTATTGCCATCCAGTTTATAGTATCTAAGGTATTGTACAAAAAGTGTGGATTGATCTGGGCTTCCAAGGCTACGATCTGAGCCTGTCTCTGCCTCTCAATAGCCGCATGGAGCTTTTTTAGCATGTCATTAAAACCATCAGCAATGCTCTCAATCTCCAGCGGCATTTCAGGAGTCTTTTCAATTCGAACCGAAAGATCTCCACTTCTTGCTTCCTTCATACCAAGGACGATCTTTTTAACTGAAGATACAAGGTCCCTGGAAAGTCCGCTTGATAAAAGGACTCCCACCACCATAACAAGAAGTCCAAGAAGTACTATCAGTGATAGCTGTCTTCTCTGTAAAAAGAGAAGGTCGCTTAAATCATTTACATTAACAATGTCCCAGCCAAGTTCATCGTCATGATACAGGTACAGCTCCACATCAGAACTTGAATATGAATCAACGCTCTTGATAAAGCGCTTATAGTCACTTCGTCGCTCCTCATCACTCTTTCCGGGATCTGTCAGTTCTTTTTCCAGATAGGAAGTCTCCTGGCCAAAAGAGATGAGCTTGCCCTTATCATCCACTATGAAATTGGATACTTTATCAGCAGCTTCGGGATTTGAGCACACACTCTGAAGAAGATCTTCATCAATACTGACTACCACTATCCCGCATTCCTTGGCCAGGTCTCTGTAGTCCACGATCCTGTGGGCAAGGTGGAATAGGTAGTAATCCTTATTGGCAAATCTGGTATCAAACTCTGTTGAAAAAATGTGGATGTTGTAGTCGGCGATGACCTGAGAATAGAGCTCTTCCTTGGACAGGCTAAAATCGTCTATCCATGAGCTTTTATAGGTTGCCTGAGTGAGATGGTCGTAAGATACCACGTCACCATCGGGAGAAATGATGGTGATGGCACGGATATATTCCTTGGAATTAAGGAGAGCGTTTATAAATCTCCTCATCTGGTTTATGGTGACCGCCTCGTCAGTGTCGCTTCCAAGGCGGTCTGTCCACTTTACCATATCGTCATTAGTGTAGATCTGATAGAGAATATCCTCATAGGAACTTAAACTTATATTAAGAGAATTATCTATATGGCGAAGGTTGTCTCCTGCCATTTTCTCTGTGTTCTCTTTAAGGGTGCTTGAGATATTAAGATAAGAAAATACTCCCAGGATCAGGATCGGAACAATTGAAATCACCAGAAAAAGGCGCCACAGTTTTGCTCTAAGACTAATCTTGTTCATACTCTCTCCTGTGAATGACCTTATCCCTTTACGGCTCCGTTGGTCATTCCGCTTATAATGTATTTCTGCATGAATATGAAGATCAGCGTAACAGGTATGATGGCCACAATGGCAAAGGCTGTCAGATAGCTCCACTTTGTGCCGTACTGTCCCATGAAGTTAAAGATACCTGCGGTGATAGGTCTCTTTTCCTGATCAAGGATAAAGGTCATTCCATATGCAAGGTCTCCCCAGCCATAAAGAAATGAAAATACCGCACATACTATTACTCCAGGCTTAGCTACAGGAACCAGTATCCTCATAAATGCAGAGAATCTGGTACAGCCGTCAATATACGCTGCCTCTTCCAAGGCTGCAGGAATTGAAGCAAAATAATTCTTAAGGATCAGCACAGAAAAAGGAATGCCTATGGTTGCGTCTGCAAGGATCGCTGCCCCCCATGTATTATAGAGCTTGATATTCCTGAACATGATAAACATTGGAGTCAAAAGAACTGATACCGGAAGCATCTGTGTTACAAGAAATCCAAGCAGCAGCGCCTTCCTCCCAACAAACTTATATCTTGCAATGGCATAGGATGCCGGAACCGCCAGCACAACTGAGATCAGCATGGCTCCCGTTGAGATCATAAAGCTGTTGAAAAAGGACTTGAACATGTTAAAGTCGCCATTTTCTATCTGAGCAGCATATGACTTGGTGTTGAGCTCATGAGGATACCAGGTTGGCGGGTTTAAAAAGATCTCCTTCTCCGTTTTAAGGGACGTGATAAGCGTCCAGAACAGCGGAAACAGAAGTATTATAAGTATTATAACTGCAATAGTATTGTATATTAAGTTTTTCTTTTTGCTAAGATTTCTCTCATCCATCAGTCGTTTTCTCCTTCCATTGTGATCTTAAGATACAAAAGTCCCACCAGGAACAGTATCAAAAACAGGACATTGGCCACAGCCGAGCCCTTTGAATATTGGAAAAGATCAAACGACAATTTATATGAATATGTAGATAAAAGGTGGGTTGAATTAACAGGTCCTCCCTCTGTCATTACATATACGATATCGTAAACCTTGAAGGTATAGATAAAACCAAGAACCAGAACAGATTCAATGGTTGGTCTAAGGAGCGGAAGCGTGATCCTAAAGAACCTCTGGATGCTGTTTGCTCCGTCAACAGAAGCACTTTCATAGAGCTCCTGTGGGATGGTTGACAGTCCAGTTGATAAAAGGATCGTGTTAAAAGGAATTCCGATCCAGACATTTGCTATGATAACTGCGATCATGGCAGTTCTTGGAGTTGTAAGCCACTCGATGTTATTCTGTATGAGGCCCGCAGTTTTAAGCACATAGTTGATGATCCCAACATCTGTTGAAAACATGAACTTAAACATCAGTGCTGTAACCGTCATGGGCATCATCCATGGGATCATGGTAAGGCCTCTTATGGGTTTCGCGAAGGAAAACTTTTTACAGAATAAAAGAGCCAGTAAAAAGCCTATAAGAAACTGGAAAACCAGGCAAGCCACAGTAAACAACAAAGTGTTTCCCATTGCCTTTAAGAATACTCCATCATTAAAGATGGTCACATAGTTCTGAAATCCGATGAAGTGTCTGTTTCCGTTTACAAGATTTTTAACTGAGACATCCTGAAAGCTTAAAAAGATATTGCTTAGGATCGGATATCCCACGAATACCATCATGTAAAGAAATGCCGGAAATACAAACAAAAGCCCCGCATTATCATACCTGAAAAAATCTTTAATCTTTTTCATGCTCGTCCTCTTTATAAAACTGTAGTCTTTCTGTTTATATACTACCAAGGGGGTTTCAAGTTCAAAATGTGACAAATCTAAAAAAAGAGGAGAAATCTAAAGGTTATTTTATCGTTTTTCTGTAATCGGCAGGAAGCTGGCCTGTGACATCCTTAAACACTTTACTGAAGTACTTTGAGTCGTTGTAACCCACTCTCTGAGCTATTTCATAGAGTTTCATTGAAGTGCCAACCAGCAGCTCTTTTGCCTTGGAAATGCGGTAGTTCTTCATATAGTTACTAAAAGTAACTCCTGTTTCCTTGTGGAACTGGGTTCCCAAATACTCAGGTGTGATGTTTAGCTTAGCCGCAATTTCATCAAGGGTAATACCTGTGTTATAGAATTCGTGGATAAGTCTCTTGGCCCTCTTTATTGTAAGATTAGTGGACTCAGCTTCCGCCCCGTCATCTTCAAGAGCGCCTGACACCATGTTACAGATCTCTGTAAGCTCAGTCCTTGTCTTGGCGTTCATTATCTGCTCAAGGAGTTTTTGCTGCTTGATATCTGCTGCCTTACTGATCCCTATGTTTTTGGCAATTTCAAGGACAGCCCAGATAAACCTTACGTAGCATTCCTTAATCTCTCTTGGAAGGTACACCTTGCCATCTCCAAAGGTATCTGCAAATTTGTCCATAAGCGTCTTTACTTTTGGATAGTCAGAAGCGCATATAGCTGCCTTCATCTGGGTCTCCAGGTCCTGCGGGTATACGCACAGTCCGGTCTGGACACGGGTTATCTTGGGATAGGATATGAGGATGCTGTCCTGGAAAGTAATGTTCCAGTCCATATATGGAAAGAGCTTGTCAGCAGTGTTGCGAAGATCATCAATCCCTGAAGCTTCTACAAATCCCATGACTGAGTGGTCTGAAAGATTTGAAAGAAGCTGATACTGTATCCACCTCTCAAGGTCTGATGCGCTCTTGTACTTATAGACAACTATGGCAAGAGATTTCTTGTATTCCTCTTCTATTATGCAAAAGCTGATATCCGGATACGTTGATAGAGAGCCCTGGATCCTTCTTATCTCTTTTTCCCACTCCGCTTCATAGGTGGCTCCAAGATAAGCGTAGAGGAGCACGAAGTTACTGTCCTTATCAATTCCAAATCTTGTGGACAGGTACTCTCCAACTTCGCCTGTGACCTCCATCCTTCCGCCTAAGATCTCTCTGAAGGTCTGCTCCAAGGTTCCGATCTGTTCAGGCTTTTTTCTCTTATCCTCAGCGATCTGCTGTCTGATAGTCTCTATGGCTCTTGAAAGGTCATTAAGGCTGATGGGTTTTAAAAGATATTCCGTAACTCCAAGTTTCATGGCGCCTCTGGCATATTCAAACTCAGAATATGCGCTGAGCACTATAGCCTTTGCCTGGATGCCTTCCTCCGCAATGCTCCTTAGCATCTCAAGGCCGTCCATCCTGGGCATCTGAACATCTGTGATGATAAGGTCCGGGTGAAGGCTCCTTGACATTGAAAGACCTTCTTCACCGTCCTGTGCTTCGCCAACCACCACGTATTCAGGATCGATCTTATTTAGGAGTTTACGAAGCCCTTCGCGTATTCTGATCTCGTCTTCAACTATCAGTATTTTCATACCTTTTTACTCTCCCCATTACAGCCTTGTTATTTTTGCATAAAACTATTATACCCTCTTTACCAGGTGTCCGGTAAAGAGGGTATATGTCATTCTTATCTCAGAGTAATTATTTCTTTATTTAAGCCTGATCTCTACTACACTGGCAGCAGGAATATTAAGAGTAAACTTATTACCTGCAACCTTTTTGCATCCGTCAAAGTCCTTCTCTACAACCAGATCAGGATTTTCGAAGGTGTTGTAGTTATGAGGATCACAGTCTCCAACAACAGTAGCTTCAACAACCTGGTAATCTTTATCTTCAGCAAGCTGAACATCAAGTGACTTACTATCTGTCATTGAAAGGTTACAAAGTGTAATATTTATCACTCCGTCTTTTTCAGTTACAGACTCAGTGATCTCAGGAACGCAGGTAGCGCCCTCTCCGATACTTCCTGTTCCAGACAGTGAGCTCTCTAAAAGCTCAGCGCCCTGGTGGTGACGATACTGGTGGAATACATGATAAGTAGGTGTGCGAAGCATCTTCTCCCCATCAGTAAGTATTACTGACTGAAGAACGTTGATCATCTGTGCAATACATGCCAGCTTAACTCTGTCGCAGTGCTTGTTAAAGATGTTTAAGGTGATTCCGGCTACAAGGGCGTCCCTTACTGTATTCTGCTGATACAAAAATCCTGGGTTTGTGCCTTCCTCAACCTTGTACCATGTTCCCCACTCATCAACTGACATTCCGATCTTCTTATCAGGGTCATACTGATCCATGATCGCACTGTGTCTTGTTACAAGCTCATCCATCCAGTAAGCCTTATTCAGTGTTCTGTAATAAACATCCTCATCAAACTCTGTAGCGCTTACCTTTGGCTCCCAGCCGAAAGGCATATCATAATAATGAAGAGACAAAAGATCCATAAATCCATGCAAATGTTCAGGTGAGTGGTCAAAGCATGTCTTAAGCACCTGCTCGGTCCAGTGATAGTCATCAACATTGGCTCCGCAAGCGATCTTCTTGATCGGCTTTTTGTCATCGTACTGTCTTACATATGTCTGATAACGACGGTACTCATTGCCATAGTACTCAGGGGTCATGTTTCCGCCACATCCCCAGTTCTCGTTACCAACTCCAAAGTAGTCTACTGTCCAGGCCTTTTCTGAGCCGTTTTCCTTGCGCAGGTTGGACATTGGAGATTCCCCGTCAAATGTCATGTACTCAACCCACTCGCTCATCTCCTGAACAGTGCCGCTTCCAAGGTTTCCGTTTACATAGGTCTTGCATCCAAGCTGTCTGCACAGCTCCATATATTCATGAGTTCCAAAGCTGTTGTCCTCTGTTACTCCGCCCCAATGAGTATTTACCATCTTTTTACGTTTTGACTTTTCGCCGATACCATCTTTCCAGTGGTATTCATCTGCAAAACATCCACCTGGCCAGCGAAGTACAGGAACCTGTATCTCTTTAAGAGCATCTACTACATCCTTACGCATTCCGTTTACGTTAGGAATGTCAGAATTCTCTCCTACATAGAGTCCTTCATAGATACATCTTCCCAGATGTTCTGAAAAATGTCCGTAAATCTCCGGCGCAACCTTTCCAAGCTTCTTGGTTTCGTTGATAACTAGCTTAGCCATTTTTTCATCCTTTCCTTATTACTCCATATAGTGAACACACCATATAGAATGATTATTATTTCCAACAGCACTGATGCAGAATGTATTATTACCTGCCTCATCAGTCATGTTGATCATCACACCTTTATATTCTATGCCATCTATGTTAATAGTCACATAGTTGCTGCCATCTTTAACAGTATATTCTCCCTTCAAGGCTCCTTCGATCTTTCCGTTTTTAAAAGTGCACTTTACGGGGTTGTTGACCTTGGCATCCACTGAAAGCCCATGGTCTAATACATAAAAGGTTCCTACAGGATTGCTCTGCTTATAACCTTCTGCAGAAAGAGTCTCACCCGATGTGGCAAAGGGGAATATGCATGGCCATCCATCTTCATTCATGGCCATCTGATGAACTCTTACGTTGTGAGTCTCACCTTTGTCAGCATATCTCTGGTGATAAACAATGTAGAGCTTGCCATCCTTGTCCTTAAAGGTTGACTGTCCGCCTGGAGCCATGTAGGTCACATCAAGACTTGGCAGTGTGTAGTTGCCCATAAGCTTGGTTCCGTAATCTGCAAAGGCATCCAGATCACCATTTATCCCAAGGCTCTTTCCTGACAGATCAGTGTAGGTTCCATCAGGGGTTTCTGAGCGCAGAACCCTTATCTGATAACCGCCATCTGCCTGAAGATTTCCGTAGGACAAAAAGAGATAGTAATATCCAGTATCTTCGTCATAGTGAATGTACGGACCTTCTATAGGATGATGACCGCCGCCAATAAGCCTCTTTCCGTAATAAGCATCGATCTCTGCATCATCGTCAGTAACAGGATGGATTGGATCTCCAGTCTCTTTATCCAGCTCAAGAAGGAAAATTCCTCCTGACCATGAGCCATATACCATCCACAGCCTGTCATCCTTGTCATAGAACATTGCAGGATCTATGGCATTTGGCCACAACTGGTTGTTAAAACCTGCGGCAGTGATATATCTTTTGCGAAGCTCCTTGTCCTCTCCCATTATGTCGTAGTAATTGGTCTTGGCTACATCGGGCCTGGTAAATCCCGAATAGATTATGGTCTTTTCATAGTGGTAGGGGCCTTTTATATCATCAGAAACCGCCACTGTAATATTGGACTTAATATAAGTAGAAGTTGTGCAGAAGTACATCATGTACTTGCCTGTGGTCTTGTTGTAAATAACACTTGGTGCCCAGACCGAGTAGCTTCTCTCAGTATTCTTGCCAACATATGAAAATGCATCAAAGGGCTCAACCAAAAGATTATCAAATATCTTGTTGGCCTTTGTAACCTTGTTGGCCCAGCTCTTCCAGGTGATAAGGTCATCTGAAGTTGCAGCTGTCATGTGGGTTCCGTAGCAGTAATAGGTTCCGTCGTCTCCCACTATTATCTGGGGATCATGTAAAGACCCTGCGGTCTTAACTGACCCTTTTTTGATGTCTTCTTCCTTTAGTTCCTTTGGCAGCACCGAAGGTTCGCTATCTTCCATTGCACATCCTCCGACCATAGAACAGATCAGGAAGCCTGCTGCCAGTGTCCCGATCATTCTCTTTATTGTATTCTCTTTCAAACTATTATTTCTCCTTGATGACGGTCGGGTATTGCCCATTTATTGCCATCTTATCTAAAGCTAAATACCGGCCTGCCTTCAGCATTCCACTTAACAGGCATAAGTCTTGCATGGCGGTTTGGATTGTACAGAGGATCCCCCACTATCTCTTCATCGCTCCTTGCGTGATATACACAGATGTCTGTGCCATCTTCGTCCTTGGTAAAAGAGTTATGACCAGGTCCATATATTCCCAGCTCCTCGTCAGATTTAAGGACAGGGTACCTCTCTTTTGTCCAGGACCTTGGATCTAAAAGATCTGAATCCTTATCTGCGCTCAGCATGCCCATACAGTAAGCCTTTCCGGTTTCGCTGGCTGAGTATGTCAAAAAGATCTTGTTTCCGCGCTTTAGTACAGCCGGTCCTTCATTTACCCAGTATCCCACTCTCTCCCAGTCGTAATCTGGTGTGGTGAGCATGACCTGAACAGTTGCCAGTTTATCAGGGGTCTCCATCTTTGCGATGTAGAGATTACTTATCTGCCTTCCGACGCCCACCTTTTCTGCCCAAACATAGTAGTGATCGCCATTGTTTTCAAACACTGTGCCATCAAGTGAAAAAGCTTCAAAAGAAAAATCGTCTCCATCAGCTCTTTTCATCTTGCCAAGCTCTACCCACTTATCGCTCATCGGGTCCTGACCTTCGCACTTTAGAACGTAAGGCCTGATGTTCCAGATGTTGTCCTTATCGCCGCCTGCAAAATAGATATACCATGCGCCATCAAGATAGTGCAGCTCCGGAGCCCAGATGTGGACGCTCATAGGACCGTCATCGTGCTTGTGCCAGATCTCTTTTTCAGGAGCCGCAGGGAGCTTTGAAAGGCTGTCTGCTCTTCTTAGCACGATCCCGTCATAGGCAGGAACGGAAGCTGTAAAATAGTATGTTCCGTCACCATGCCTGTATACATAGGGATCAGCCCTCTGAAGTATCCAGGGCTCGTTATATTTTAGTAACTTACTTGTATCCATAAAAAAGTATTTCCTTTTCCCCTCACATTTTGCATCAACCCTTTACTGCTCCTGCTGTCATACCATCGATGATGTACTTCTGGAACACAAGGAAGATGATGAATATCGGAAGAATACCAAACATTGAACCCGCAATGAGCACATCATAGTTATTGCCATAAGGGGTTAGAAGTGTATTAAGTCCGATAGGAAGCGTGAACTTCTCAGCTCCCTTAAGAACAAGTAGTGGCCAAAGAATGGCATTCCAGGAACCCATTGCACATAGGATACCCATTGATGCAAAGGCCGGTTTTACCAGTGGCATGATGATCTTAACGGAAATGTAGTACTCATTGGCTCCATCAATTCTTGCCGCACTCAGTAGCTCTTTTGGCAGACCCGTCATATATTGCCTGAAGAAGAAGATAGTGGAGGCGCTACAAAGTCCCGTTATTATGACTCCCACGTAAGTGTCGATAAGACCAAGGGCGATTATCTCCTTGTACATAGGGAGCATCAGGATCTCAAAAGGAACCATCATTGTTGCGATAACCAAAGTGAACAGAAGGTTCTGAAGCCTGAAGTTGTACATAGTAAGACCGTATGCTACAAAGTAGCAGATAAGAAGGGTCAATACTACAGAAAGAACTGTTATGAGAAGAGAGTTCTTGTACCACATGAAGTACTTTCTGCTGTCCTGATTTCCACCAAAGAGGTACTTGTAGTTGGCAAGGGTCATTGTGGTTGGATCAAGATCCAGAGCAAGTCCCTTTCTGATCAGCTCAGTTCCTGGTCTGAAGGAGGCCAAAAGACCTGCTATAACCGGAAATGAAATGATCGCACAGAGGCATACAAAAAATCCGGTTCCAAGTATTGAACATATAATGTGTTTTGGAGTGTGAGAAAGATTCTGATGTGTGTTGTTTGACATGATCAATCCTCCTCCTTTTTAAATGTTCCGTTGAGGATAAGCTGAGCAAAGTTGATGATGAGCGCAACGATAAGGAGCACTACTCCTACTGCACAGGCGTATCCCATATTGTTCTTTTCAATACCACGCTTATACAGGTAACCTACGATGGTAAGGCCTATATTATTTGGTGATGAATTGCCTGCCCATAACATATATGACTCAAGGAACATAGCAAGTCCCGCATATACAGAGATGGTCAGAACATAGATTGTTGTTGGCTTTAAAAGAGGCAGTGTCACATACCAGAACTTCTGCCATGGTGATGCTCCATCGATGTCAGCCGCTTCATATAAAGATGCATCTATTCCCTTAAGTCCTGAAATGAAATAGAGCATATTGACTCCCGTCCATCTCCAGCAGCACAGAACAAGCAGAGCCAACATTCCTGACCAGCCGTTCTTAAGCCATTTGTATGTACCAAAGCCAAGAGCTTCAGAGATAACGTTCATCTGTCCAGTCTTATATTCAGAGAACATAAGTCTGAAAAGAGTACCTGAAATAACTACTGAAGTCAGGGCCGGCATGTAAAGAATTGTCTTCCAGACGCCTTTTGCCTTGACGATATTGGAATCCATTAAAACCGCAAAAAGCATTGGGAACGGGATCAGCAGCAGTAATGTATAGAACATGTACTTCGCACTGTTTGCCACAGCGATCATGAACACCTTGTCCTTGAGCAGTTTGGTGTAGTTATCAAAACCGATCCACTCAGTCTTGATGGCACCTATATCCTGGAAGCTCATGGTGAACGCCGTTATAAGAGGATAAATCCAGAAAACAAGAAAGCTTGCTATGAACGGCATAACAAAAACGTATGGGGCAACTTTTTGCGAATAGAGGAAATTCTTACCTTTCATCTTCTACTCCTTTTTATTGGCTATTAGAAAAGGGGACACCGGAGATCATACCGGCATCCCCTCTGGATCTAACTTAAGAGCATGTCTATTAAAATCACTGCTCCATGTCTACTGCATCCTGCAGCTCCTGAAGAGCATCATCTACACTGTAATCAGGATCTTCAAGAACCTCGTTAAGTGTTGTTGTGCATACATACTCGTTGATTGTAGGGCTTATAGCAACAACAGAAATCTTACCAATGTTGTCCATTCCGATTTCGTTAAGAACATCGTATGGATAGTTGATGAAGTAAGCGTTGAACTGGTTATTGTCATCATGAGCGAAGGAATCCTTGTCCCACATAGCTGTGTTACATACGTCGAATCCAAGCTTATCCCAGATGTGCTGCTCACCTTCATCTGACATCTTAGCCCAGCAAAGGAACTCTGCTGCAAGCTCTTTGTTCTCAGACTGCTGTGTAACAACTGTACCTGTTCCGCCGATACCTACTGAGCACTTCTGTCCATCCTGGAATACAGGGCACTTAGCGATGTACCAGTTTCCGGCTTCCTCAGGCATATAGTTTGTGAAACGGCTCATGTACCAAAGTGCCTTAGGGAATGAAACGATGTTGTGATCCATGATGTTCTGGAATCCAGCCTCAAGGTCTACGTGTCCGTCTGGAGAGATCTCAGCAAGGCCACTCTTGAGCCAGCTCTGCTGCATTGTAAGCATGTTCTTTACAGAATCAAGCTGGCAGTTTGCAGGATTATCAAATCCGCCTGTCCAGTCATCGCCGTACTCAGCCATTGCAAGCCAGAGCCAGTCTGTTCCGCCTGTATCAACTGATGTCCAGTACTTACCTTCTTCGCCGATGGCGTCAACGTACTCTTTTCCAAGAGCCTCGTAGTCTGCCCATGTCTTAACAGCATCGATCTTAGCAATAACTTCTTCCTGTGAAAGGCCCATAGCCTCTGACATAGCTGCTACGTTATAATACATTGCTGTAGCTCCAACGTGATAAGGAGCTCCGTAATAATGTCCATCTTCTCCCTG
>Ga0256405_10005276_pt1 | contig 22688 bp, 24 predicted proteins | sample RumenRJG_02DNA_FD_189096 | JGI IMG/M metagenome (GOLD analysis project Ga0256405, IMG submission 189096) | Bovine rumen microbial communities from Lethbridge, Alberta, Canada - RJG_02 | ecosystem: Host-associated > Mammals > Digestive system > Stomach > Rumen | place: Canada: Alberta... | reverse complement strand
GGCCGCTGTCAGCTGTTCCCGCCCGCCCCGAAAACCATCGACCCGACCTTGGTCGGGACAAAATGGCAGCAAACTGCCAGAACTCATAAACCACCGGCCGCCCGCCCCGAAAACCATCGACCCGACCTTGGTCGGGACAAAATGGCAGCAAACTGCCAGAACTCATAAACCACCGGCCGCCCGCTGCCTCGTGCTTTACCTTTCCCGCCTATTAAGGTATAGTTTAGTATAAGACATTTTAAAAACGTATCCGACGGTTTTTGAAATGCTTTGTATATCCGATGCTTGGAGGCATACGTAATATGATTAAAACTGTAAAAGATGTTGATCTTAAAGGCAAGCGCATTATCATGCGCGTTGATTTCAACGTACCTATGAAGGACGGCGTTGTGCAGGATGATACCCGCATCATGGCGGCGCTTCCTACGATTACATATATCCTTGAGCAGAAGCCCAGAAGTCTGGTGCTCATGAGCCATCTGGGAGATCCCAACAAAGACGTGAAGAAAGCCGCCGAAAAGGCTGAGAAAGCCGGCAAGCCCTTTACCGATGCCGATAAAGAGAAATTCATCAACGGCAAAAACCGTATGGCTCCCGTTGCCGCATATCTGGAAAAAAAGCTCGGCAGCAAAGTTGTATTCCTTCCCGATGCACTGGGACAGAAAGCCGCGATCGACAGCCTGCCCGAGGGCGCCGTGGCCATGCTTGAGAACGTCCGCTTCCACAAAGAAGAGACTGCAAAGACCGCAGAGGAGCGCGAGCCCATGGCAAAAGAGCTTGCCACCTACGGCGATATCTTTGTAAACGATGCGTTCGGTACCGCACACCGCGATCAGGCCTCTACGGCAACCATCGCCAAATTTATGTCAGCGCAGCCTGTGGGCGGCTTCCTTATGGAAAAAGAGGTGAAGTACCTTGAGCCGATGCTCAAAGACCCGCCCAAGCCCATGATCGCCATCATCGGCGGTGCAAAAGTTTCTTCAAAGATCGCCGTTCTGAACAGCCTGCTGAAAAATGCCTCCGCGCTGGTTATCGGCGGCGCAATGGCCTATACCTTCCTGAAGGTACAGGGACACACCGTAGGCAAGTCTCTTGTTGAGGATGATTTCCTGGATACGGCAAAAAAACTGCTTGACGATGCCAAGGCAAAGAACGTAAAGATTGTCCTGCCGGTTGACCATGTCGGCGCAACTGAGTTCAAAGGCGATGCAGCTCCTGTAGCTGTTGAAGGCGTGGATATTCCCGACAACCTGATTGCCCTTGACGTAGGTCCCAAGACGCTTGAGCTGTATAAAGAAGCCATCGGCAGCGCAAAGTCAATCGTATGGAACGGCCCGGTCGGCATGTTCGAATACGATAACTTTGCAAAGGGAACCGAGACGGTTGCCAAGCTGGTTGCAGAGGCTACCGGCCGCGGTGCCATGACCGTAGTAGGCGGCGGTGATTCCGTTGCTGCCGTAAACAAATTCAACCTGGCTTCAAAAATGAGCCACGTTTCTACCGGCGGCGGCGCTTCCCTTGAATTCCTTGAGGGCAAGACACTTCCCGGTATCGCCATTCTGGCTACAAAATAAAACGCAGGCTTCCTCGGAAAGCCACGAAAGTGGGTTTTCCGAGGTGACCTAAATAAGGAACATGATAAAAAGTACATCCATGTACTTTTTATCATGGGCGCTTGCATTCTAAAGCCTGCAAGCGCTGTCCGCGCCATCCATGGCGCGCGGCTGCCGCCGTGGCTTTAAAGGAGTTAATACAAATGGCAAGAACACATTATATTGCTGGAAACTGGAAAATGAACACAAACCGGGACGAGGCTGTAAAACTGGCTGAGGACCTGGTGAAAGAGCTGAAAGGCAAGCCGAATAAGTACATGATCGGCGTACCGTTCGTGTACCTTGGCGCGGTTGCCAAAGTAGTGAAGGGCAGCAACATTCTGCTCGGCGCTCAGGATATGGCCGCCACCGGCAACGGTGCCCACACCGGCGAAGTTTCCGCTGAAATGCTTAAAGATATCGGCGTACAGTCCGTCATTCTCGGACATTCAGAGCGCCGTCATGAAATCGGTGAAAGCGATGAGCTTATCAACAAAAAAGTGCGCCGCGCGCTTGATCAGGGACTGGAAGTAGTGCTTTGTATCGGTGAGCTGCTCAGCGACCGCGAGGCTGGCAATGCGGAGCAGGTATGCGCATTCCAGCTGTCAGCTGATCTGTGCGGCGTTACCGAAGAGCAGATGGCACGCGTAACCATCGCCTATGAGCCTGTATGGGCAATCGGTACCGGCAAGACTGCCACTCCGGCTGATGCCGAGGCGATCCACAAATTCTGCCGCAACTACATTGCCAAGCTGTACAACCAGAAGGTTGCCGACAATGTGATCATCCAGTACGGCGGCTCAATGAAAGCTTCTAACGCTGCCGAACTGCTTGCGCAGCCCGATATCGACGGCGGCCTGATCGGCGGTGCTTCACTGAAAGCAGAGACATTCGTACCGATCTGCGTGCTGTAATGCAGCGGCTCCCTCGAAAACGCCGCAAAAGCGGATTTTTTCGAGGTGCTCTGAATACAGTTTTTTACACACGGATGCCCGTTCCTCATGCAGGACGGGCATTTTTTTTATGTGAACCTCGAAAAACTTCCAGCATCGAAGATGCCGGCATCTTTGATGCCAGCTTGTAGATGTCCTTCTCATGTCCGGCGCCTGCCTATGTACGGGCCGGACCCTTGCTCCGGTTCCGGCCCTGCCGATTTTACAAGCCGGTGATGCCTTAGTGCCGTACTTCCAGTACCGGGGCGCAGATGCGCTCTATTTCTGCAAGCTCTGATTCGGTAAAATCCGTATGTCCAACGATTTTACAGTTGTCCGTGATCTGCTCCGGGCGTGACGCGCCGATCAGCACGCTGGTCACCTTGCCGTCGCGCAGAATCCAGCTCAGCGCCATCTGCGCAAGGCTTTGTCCGCGGGAGGCGGCCAGCTCGTTCAGCCGTGCGGCGGCCTGTACGCGCTCCGGAGTAACGGCGCTTTCTTTCAGAAAGCGGCCGTCGCGCCTGATGCGGCTGTCATCAGGAATACCGTGCAGATATTTGTTGGTGAGCAGCCCCTGTGCGAGCGGTGAGAACGCTATTATGCCGAGGCCGTTTTCGGCGCAGCAGTCCTTGAATCCGTTTGTTTCTATGGTCCGCTCAAAAAGCGAATACCTGTTCTGGTTGATTACGAACGGTGTATGCAGCTCTTTAAGTATGGCGACGGCTTTTTTCAGCTGCTCCGGGCGGTAGTTAGAAAGTCCTGCGTACAGCGCTTTTCCGCTCCGTACGATCTGATCAAGCGCGCACATGGTTTCTTCTATGCAGGTGTCATCATCGGGCCGATGGTGATAGAAAATGTCCACGTACTCAAGCCCCAGCCGCCTGAGGCTCTGGTCCAGGCTTGCGATCAGGTATTTACGGGAACCGTGGTCACCGTAGGGGCCCGGCCACATGGGATAGCCTGCCTTGGTGGAGATGATCAGCTCGTCACGGTAGGATTTCATCTCCTGATTGATGATGCGTCCCGCGTTTTCCTCTGCGGTACCGGCTTCGGGGCCGTAGTTGTTGGCCAGGTCAAAGTGCGTGATACCGTTATCAAACGCCGTAAAGCACATGGCCTTCATGGTGTCGTACACGTCTTTACTGCCGAAATTGTGCCAGAATCCCAGCGATACCGCCGGCAGCAGCAGTCCGCTTGTGCCGCAGCGGTTATACTGCATTGCCTGATAGCGGTCTTTGTGTGCTTGGTACATGGTGTCCCTCCTTTTTCTGCTCATTGTACATGAGGTTCTGCAGAATTTGAAGCCTGCCGCAGAACGCCGCAGGCTTTACCGGTGGTCAATGACTTGGGTGTACACCTTCCAAAAACGGAAGGGCGTAATAGAGGATATGCCAACTTTGCTTATCACGGAAACGTAATTCAGCAATAATTGTATTTTTTTCTAAGCTGCAGCCCCTTTATTATGTACAGGCTGGAATAGAGGTACTCTAAATTAAGACATACGGCTTAATCATGTCTCTAGCTTTTTGTCCATTTCCTTGCAAGCTGTTTCTGTCTATACCTTAGTATTTTTTTACTTTATTTATTCTTAACTTTACTTTTATCAATTCTTTGTTTACATAACGTTCCGGTGAAAACATGCTGAGCATTACGCTGACCGCAGTACATCAGCAGAGTACTATACCCACGGTAACTATATATGTTTCAGCAGGCGGCAGCGATAGTAACGGAGACGGTACAACCTCTGCAACTGCATACGCCAGTATAGACCGGGCGGCGCAGGATATGACGGATGCTGCGATGGCATACATCGTATATATTGACGGTCAGCTTTCCGATGCGCAGCAGCTTCCTTCCAGTATTACTGCGGCTGCCGTTACGCTTACCGGGGCAAACGGGCTTAATGCCGCGGGAGAACCGCAGGATGCCATAGACCGTGCACTGACCTCCGCTTCCGACAGCGGTACTGCACTCAGTATAGAAGCTGACGTACCGGTAACAATTACGAATCTAAAGACTGCCGGCGGATTTACAAACGGTGCCAAAGGCGGCGGCATTGATATTGCTGAAGATGCCGTCGTACAGCTTGCGGACGGCGCGCTTGTCATGGGAAACCGAAACAGCGGCTCCGGCAATGGCAAAGGCGGCGGCGGTATACGTCTTTACGACGGTACATTACAAATTGCATCCGGTACCATAGCCTGCAACGGCACGGGTAAATATGGCGGCGGAATCTATGTTCCTGCAAGCATCAGTCCGGTGCTTGCAGGCGGTACCATACGTGACAATCAGGCGTCTAATAAGGGTGGTGCCTTGTATTATGTTCATGATGTAAGTGCAGTAACCTGTTACCTGAAAGTAAGTGGTTCCATATACATACCTCTGGACGCGGAACAAAAGAATACGGTTTATCTGGGCAATAACTATTATTCTCAAATTAAGCTTATGACCGCCCTTACCGCTCAGACACCGGTCATGACGATCACACCGGCTTTGTATCCTGCTTCTACAGGTACCAGAGCCGTGCTTGTTGACGATAATTCCGGCGCACTTGTGGGCACGGAGCATGGTAAATTTGCCATTATTCCCAATGGAAGTGACCAATACGAAATCACCAACGACGGTAAGCTTACAAAGTTATAAGGATACTCGAATTTCTGATAATCCGCGGCTCATCCGTCCGCTCCTTTTGTTTTCTGTAACATCAGCGGTATGTCAGATTTGTGCATAGCCCTGTAACAAACGTCAGCGTGGACATGCAGGAAAGTCAGCGTGAGCACGCAGGAAAGTCAGCGTGGCCATGCAGGAAAGTCAGCGTGTCCACGCAGGAAAGTCAGCGTGTCCACGCAGGAAAGTCAGTGTGTCCACGCAGGAAAGTCAGCGTGAGCACGCAGGAAAGTCAGCGTGAGCACGCAGGAAAGTCAGCGTGTCCACGCAGGAAAGTCAGCGCGTGACATGATGTTAAACAAGATTGTGTTTGTATTGTAACTGATGTTTACAAACTAGTTGACAAAGTTTTATTCATGTGTTATATTGTACACAGGAGGAAAATGTATGCTTACTCCCATTGGAAAATATTTACGCAAACTGCGCATTGATTGTGATGAAAGTATGGACATGATGGCCCGCCGTCTGGGGGTATCAAAAACGTATCTTTCGTTTGTTGAAAATGGTATAAGGGAAATCAGCCAGGATTTTGCGGTTAAAATAATGGACGAATATAATATTTACGGTGAAAAAGCGCGGGGGTTTCTGGATGCATTCTACAATACGCCCATAAAGACGGTTACGCTTGACACCGATTCGATCAAGCATCTGGATGGGGGAATAGCACTTGCCCAGCAATTCGTCATGGCCTTGCCGAAGATGACACCGGAGCAGTTCAAGGAATTTGAGAAGCTGTTTAACCGGTTTATCGTAGAACATGGAATAGAGGGGGTGATAGGGGATTTGTCGTAAGCGGAGACGGTTAACGGAAAACTGCTGCCGTCGGCACGGTTGGTTCCGCTAAAAACAAAAAAAACTTTCTTTTAATACGGGAATATTAAAAGAAAGCCTGCGCTGAAAACAAGGTTCAGTCAACTGACACTTGTATTGTATCCTTGTTTCAGTGTTTCAGTCAACAATATTTCTTTATTTCTTTAGTAAAACGGGACGCACGGTACTTGCATTCAAAAGCCTGCAGGTGCTGGCCCTTCATGGGCGCGCGGCTGTCCCTGGCTTTACAAGGAGAACTTTATGAAGCAGGATTCTTTACAGTTTATGGACAAAAACAATGAGCTGACCGTTTCATTGCGTGTAAATCCGTTTGACAGCACTACCTATTTAGGTTGTGTTGCCCGGCAGACAATCAATTTGAATGTGCTTGCCAAGCGTATCCGTGAAAATGATACTGGACTCAGCGATTATACTATTTTTAATGTTGCCGGACAGCTCAAGCGTGAAATGCTCAAGGCACTGTGCCGCGGTCAGGCGGTGAACGTTCTGGGGCTCGGTACGTTGTATCTGGCGGTTGATGGAACTGTTCCGGCAGATTCGCCTGATTCAGTATTGTCTAAAAAGCTCAAGGTGCATTTTACGCCTTCTGACGATGCGCTTCAGGCAGCAGGCGGTGTTAAGATCAATCTCATGACCATGCCCGATGTTTCGCCGAGAATATCGCTTGTTGAGTCGTATCCTCGCGGAGATTCGGGAGCTGAATTTGTGGCGGGAAAGGCAGTGCATATCCGTGGTGACAGGCTGAAGATAGCGGGTAAAGACAGCGGTATCTTTTTATGCCGGGCTGACGGAACCGGAGCTTCCGTGCAGGATGTGCAGATTCCCGAGAATCTTATTATGGTGAACAGGACACGGGAACTTGAATTCTTTATTCCTGCCGATATTGTTTCGGGAGAATATCGGATCAAGCTTGTGACGCGCTATGTTTCTTCATCATGGATGCGTAAATCCGGCGCGGTGAGCGCGATGTCTGATATAATCTATATTTCTTAAAGGCACCTCGAGGAAGCCTGCGAGTTTTAATTCCTGAAAATAGCAGGAATTAAAACATCGCATTTTCAAAGTTACCTCGAAAAACTGAAGTTTTTCGAGGTTCCCTTAAGGTTCCTTGGGCTGTCCGATTCCGGGCAGCCCTTTTTTACGGCTCACAAGCCTGAGCTTGTGAGCCCGTGGTGTTGCAGCCCGCCTCGGGACAAATCCCGGCTCCTGCAGCTGTCAGCGGCGAAAGTTGAGTTTTGTTGGTAATATTCTGCACCGCTTGCATTTCCCTGCGAAAAATCGCATTATACCGTATTATGTACAGACCTGAGCTTTTGAACAGTTTACGGCAGTATTCTGCCAGAACTTTTACCAGTGATCTTATCGCCGGATTTATTGTAGGTATTGTGGCGCTGCCGCTTGCCATTGCGTTCGCCATTGCAAGCGGTGTGGGACCTGAGGCCGGGCTTTTTACGGCCATTATCGCGGGCTTCTGTATCAGCGCGTTCGGCGGTTCTTCGGTGCAGATCGGCGGTCCCACCGGCGCGTTCGCCGTGATTGTGTACGGCGTGGTCGCGCAGTTCGGAGTGGCCGGGCTTGCCACCGCAACGGTTATGGCCGGCATCCTGCTGATTCTGCTGGGCGCGTTCAAGATGGGCGGCCTGGTTAAATTCATTCCTTATACGATTGTCACGGGATTTACCGCGGGCATTGCGGTTACGATTGCCGCGGGTCAGATCGGGGATTTTCTGGGCATGACGATCACCCGGTTCCCTGAGGGGTTCACAAAGATGCCGGGCGACTTTGTAGGCAAGCTGCAGACGTATGCGCTGAATATCGGGCAGGTGAATCTGTATTCATTTGCCATGGCGGCAGTGAGCCTGCTGGTGCTGTTCATGTGGCCGCGGTTTAACAAGCGTATTCCCGGCTCGCTGGTGGTGATTCTGGCGGCTACTGCGGTAAGCGTGATTCTGAGCCGCTGTGCGGGGCTTGAGACTGACACGATCGGCAGCCGCTACGGCAGCGTGCCGTCGGCATTGCCTGTGCCCAAGCTGCCTGACCTGCGTTTTTCTACGATCCGTACGCTGTTCCCCACGGCGGTTTCCATAGCGGTGCTTGCCGCCATAGAGTCGCTTTTGAGCGCGGTGGTTGCCGACAGTATGACGGGCGCAAAGCATAATTCTGATACTGAGCTGATAGGACAGGGCATTGCAAACATCGCTTCTCCGCTGTTCGGCGGCATCCCCGCTACCGGCGCCATTGCACGCACGGCAACCAATATTAAGAACGGCGGCAGAACGCCGGTGGCAGGAATCGTGCATGCGGTGACGCTGCTGCTTATACTGCTGTTTCTGGGGCGGTTCGTGGTGTATATTCCCATGGCGGCGCTTGCGGCGGTGCTTATAAACGTGGCATGGAATATGGCGGGATTCAAGGCTATCGGTGCGCTGGTACGCGGACAGAAGTCAGATATCTGCGTGCTGACGGTTACTTTTCTTATTACCGTGTTCATTGACCTGACGGTGGCCATTGAAGTAGGTCTCGGCTTTGCAGTCTTTTTCTTTATAAAGAAGATGTGCGACCTGAGCGAAGTTCAGGCTAAGCGCGAGAATCTGACCGGCGGTATCGGCGTGGGCGCCGCCGTTGCCGGAGATAATGAGCATGATGAAAAGCTTGCGCTGCCGGCCGGTGCCGTAGTGTATGAAATCGACGGCCCGCTCTTTTTTGGTACCGTACGTAAGTTTGAGGTGGCGGTGACACAGGCACAGCTTGCGTACAAGGTGCTGATTCTGCGTATGCGCAATACTATCTACCTGGATGCAGGCGGCGTGCGCGCGCTGGAGCAGGCCATGGCAAGCTGCGCGGAAAAGGGCGTTACGATCGTCCTGTCGGGCATTCATACGCAGCCGTATCTGCTGTGCAAGAAGACCGGAATCCTGAACAAGCTGGGAGAGCAGAATGTCTGCGCGCATATTGACCAGGCATTGGCACGCGCGAAGGAAATAATAAACGGCTCTTGTTAGTCCTGCGTATTCTGCGGCTGCAGGGCTGTTTTTTTTTACTCTGGTGCTAAAACAACATATAATAATAAGACACTATGTGATGCTGAAAAATCAGGAGTAAGACGGTTATGATTTGTTCTAATTGTGGCGAGACTGTAAGGGACGGTGCTAAATTTTGTGAGAACTGTGGTACCCCTGTTCCGCAGGTAAAAAAATGCATCAGCTGCGGAGCGGAGCTGATGCTTACGGTAAAATTCTGTCCTGAATGCGGTGCCCGGTAGGACGGCGGAGCATCCGCCGCGTCCGGCGGTATTTCCATGGGCAGTAAGAACGTCATTGCCGGAGATGTTATCGGGCATCAGGAGTCCATGCATGTGGCGGGCAATGCTACGATCATTAAGAATGAAGATCAGCCGCATCAGGTAAAGACCTGCCATATCTGCGGCAGCAATGTTCTTATTACAGACGGATTTGTATGTAAGGACTGCGGGGAGTTTACGTGCACCGCTGTCACGACAATGACTTTAACGTCTGTTCTTCCTGTGCGCAGAAGCGCAGAAATCATGCGGTCACTCAGTATAATGAAGCGTTGAAGAATGTGCTTGCCGATGGCAGGATCGATTTTGACGAACGCCGGCAGCTTGACGGGCTTCGCGTGCAGCTATCGTGTTGATACCGGAAATCTTGTGGCCGAAGGCCTTGCTGTTCAGGCAGGCGTGCTGTGCGCTGAGGTCGAAGATGTTACGATGCTGGATGTGGTTCCGAACGCCCTGGGCATTGAAACTGTGGGCGGTGTGTTTACGCCTGTGATTCCGCGCAACACAACGATTCCGACCAAAAGGTCCGTTACGTTTTCCACTGCTGTCGACAATCAGTCTGCTGTTTCTGTGAAGATCTATGAGCAGAGCAGTGCTCAGGCGGAAAAGTCAAATCTTGCAGCGGATGCCGTCTCGATTACAACATTTGATTGTAACGGTATTCCTCCGGCACCGAAAGGGGTGCCGGAGATAGAAATCACTTTTGATATTGATTGTAATAGGGTGCTGCAGGTTTGCGCCGTGGAAAAAACTTCCGGCAAGAAGCTTGCGGATGAGACGTACCGGACACTGGCCGATACTCCGGAAGACAGGCTGTTCCAGACGTTGCAAGGATTGGGTATAGAATAGTGTACGCTGCCGGCCGGCTGGCTGGAAATGTTCATAATCAAACTGATTTTTCCATTTTCATTGACCATTTATACTAATTAAGTTATTATATATGCCACTGTATTTTACGAAACGTATCTATTTTGGAGTTTTACTATGGGTGCTTTAGGCGTAGTCCTTCTGGTTGTTTTTGTTATTATTTGTATTTTCACAATTCTTATTGTTATGGTTCAGAACGATGAGTCTTCATCGGGCGGTATGTTCGGCAGCCGTACTTCTACGGCGTTCGGATCTCATTCCGCAAGCGTACTCACAAAGACAACCTTTGTGCTTGTCGCACTGTTTATTGTGACCAGCTTTGTGCTGGCTCTTCTGAATAAAAAACCGTCTGTAGAAAAGAATCTTGCCGACACTGCCGCAGAAATTCAGCAGAGCGCTGAAGAGGCTGCTAATGCTTCTAAGTGGTGGCAGAAAGCATCGGACGCAACGTCCGATGCCTCTGCTGAAAAATAGCTGAGTTTTACGGAGGCTGTTTAGTGCTGGGAGAGTTATTTCCTAAAGAAAACATTGTTATAAATCTGGAAAGCGAGGATAAAGACGAGCTGTTTGAGGAGATGCTTGAGACGCTGGTCTCAGCCCAGCCTCAGATAGACCGAACCGAAGCGCTCGCAGCCCTCCGGTTAAGAGAAAGTAAAATGAGCACCGGCATTATGCCGGGAGTCGCCGTGCCGCATGCCATAAGCAGAACTGTTCGTGGTGCGGTCGGCGCGGTCGGTATCAGCCGTGCCGGCATTGATTATGATTCTTTGGACGGCAGCCCGGTGCATGTTGTGTTTATGATTCTCTTTGCCGAAGGTTCGTCCGAGCACCACCTGCAGGTTATGCGTGTGTTTGCGGAACTGCTGCATGTGCCTGATTTTGAACGGTGTATATTGAGTAAAAAAACACCGCAGGAAATACATGATTTTATTATTTCCTGCGAAGCGGAGCTGGCGGGGTAAACCAGACATACGTCTATGCATGGCAGCGGCAGCTGCCATGAGTTTTTAGCCATATTGCCTTGATTTACAAGTCTGCTGACTGTCTTTTGAACAAGAGGAGCTTTTACTATGGCAGAACAAGATGGTAATATTATCAGTCATCTTTTGGATGTAGAGCGCGGCGCTTCGGAACTTATTGACGAGGCCGAAAAAGAGGCTTCTAAGAGAATTGCTTCAGCAAGAGCTCAGGCTGACGGTGAGTACCGGAAGCAGTTTGAAGTGCTTGTCACCGAGCTGGAGGCTGAATCTGCTAAAAAGACGGCAGCCTTATCCGCTTCCCACGACGCTGATCTGCAGCAGTATAAGGATTCTCTGGAAAAAACTGAGCGGAACACCGCTGCATTTACGAAGCTGCTGGATTCACTGCTGTTTCCGGCATAAGGAGCAGGAAGTATGGATCGTTCTGCCGCTGCTGCGTATGTATGCGCAAAGGCTGGCGGTATGCTGCAGAAGTCCTTTGTAGGACCGCGTGCCGCCAAACTGTTTTCTGTTCATTCACTTACAGAGTTGTGGTCTCTGCTGTTTTCGGGCGAGGTTCCTGCCGTTCCTGAGATTATGCTTGCTGATAGAATCGAGCAGGAAGCGCAGGGCCGCTTTGTTGCCCAGTATGTAAAATTAATCCAGAATTATTCTAAACCCGATGATATTTTCCTGACATTTTTGCGCAGCTTTGAGTATGAAAATCTTAAGCGCATCGGCGCCGCGCTTGCTACGGGCCGGAAGGAAATGCCCGCCGTGGCCGATATAGCGCCGTTTGCCGTGATTCATTATGACCGCTGGCCGGATATTGCCGCCATGACGGCCGATACTCCGTTTGCATGGTATGACCGCGTGCCGTCTGTTTCTGAGCAGAAGGATTTTGATAACCGGCTTGACATGCAGTATATGCGCGAGCTGTGGACGAGCGCGAACCGTCTGCCGGGCGCTGAGCGTAAGCCGGTTGTTGATTTTATTGCGCATGAATATGCAATGCAGAATGTGGTCTGGGCATTGCGCTTGAAAGTGTATTATACTATGAGTCCGGAGCAGATTCTGCCGCTGCTTGCCTATGCCGATGATCGTGCACTGCCTGATGACGTGCTCGCCGGTGATGCGGTTGCTATTCTGAATAAAGATATTTCCAACTGGGAGGACTGGTCCGGATGGAAGTATGCGCAGCTGCTGAATCCCCATGAAGAGGGCACCGTCTGGTCCGTTGATCCTCGGTGGGTCGAGCTTGAGGCTCGCAAGCGATTTAATGCGCTTATGCTGCGCAAGTTTCATGCATATCCGCTTTCAGCCATGGTGCTGGTAAGCTGGTTTAAGATCAAACAGTATGAAGTTTCTATGATTCGTACCGCGACTGAAAGCCTGCGTATGAACGTGGAGAATGCAGACGCCATGAAGTTTGCTGGTCTGTAAAAAAAGAGAACGGAAAATAAAAAAAGCCGGGGGGTAAAATGGCTAGAACGACACAGATGCGTCTTATAGAGTTGATGGTTCTGAAACAGGATATTGACCGTGTGATTGAATTCCTGGGCCGCCGCGGAACGTTTCAATTTCAGAATGATATGCTTGCTTCCGCAGGTACGGATAAGTCTGATGCGGTGAGCATGGATGCCGAAGTGTTCCAGCATCTGCAGCAGCTGCGCGCATATTTGAATATTGAGGATGAAGTTTCTATTTCTGATGCGGTTCTGCCGGTCAGCGATGATTATGCGACTGCAGACAGCCTTGTGGCTTCTGTGAACGAGCTGAAGAATAATGAGGTTGCTCAGACCGAGGCGCTCAAGCGCGTGGATGAGGCATACCGCGAGGCGGCCGCGTTCGCCAACCTTAAGATGCCGTACGAAGAGCTTGAGCATCTGTCGTTCCTGACGCTGCGTATCGGTAAGATTGATCCGGCGGTTCTTGACGAGCTTAAATTCGCTATCGGTGACCGCGGTATTGTGGTGCAGCTTGGTGATGATAAGTCCCGGATTCTGGCCGCATCTTCTAAAAAAGGCCGTTTTTCTCTTGATGCGGAACTGAAAAAATATGGATTTGTGGGCATGGAGGTTCCGAAAGGCTTTAAGGGAATCCCTGATGACGCGCTTGATACGCTGCAGCAGAAACGGCTTGCTGCGGAAAAGGCTCTGGATGAAGTGGTGAACGAACGGCACAATTTTGCGCTGACCCATAAGACTGAGCTTATGCGCCTGCTCGGTACGTTCTCGCTCGGCATGCAGGTCAATGACGTTAAGAGCCGCCTGCAGTCAACCCATATGGTATACCGCCTGACGGGCTGGGTCCCCGTGTTCGACAGCAAGCAGCTTATGAAGGACTTGGATCAGCTCACCGAAGGCCGCATCGCGGTGCGTGAGTACCAGCCGTCCGAGGTGCCTGCGGTTATTGCCGGTCATGAAAAGGTGCCGGTGCAGCTTACGCATGGCAAGCTGGTGGGAGCCTTTGAGCGCATGATTTTCAGCTACGGTGCTCCGGTGTACGGTATGATCGATCCTACGCCGTTCGTGGCCCTGTTCTTTACGATTCTGTTCGGCATTATGTTCGGTGACTTCGGCCAGGGACTTGTATTCCTTATCGCCGGAATCCTTATGGCTAAGAATGTAATTAAAGTGGGCGGATGGAATAAGTTTGCGCCCGTATTTATATCGATCGGCGTGAGCAGCTCAATCATGGGACTGCTTACTGGTGAGTTCTTTTCTAATGAGACGCTGCTTGAGCCGTTCGCGGAGTTCGTGACCGGTCTGTTCGGCACGCCGCGTGCGCCGATCCTTAAGATGATGCCGTCATCGGATCCGCAGTCCATTGCGCGTATGTTTATGTTCTTCGGATTCTCAATCGGCGTGGGATTCATCATCAACTCCATCGGTCTTATCATCAACATCTGCAATCAGTTCAGCATGAACCGTCTTGGTCAGGCTCTGTTCGGAAAGAGCGGTATCTGCGGCGCCTGCTTCTTCTGGTATGTGGTTGCCTTTGCCGTACGCGTCGCCGCGTTCCATCATACGCCCGCTCCTTATGACTGGATTATCATAGGCGTGACGCTGTTCGGTGCCGCGTTCTGGGAACCGCTGGGCCGTCTGGTGGAAGGCAAGCGGCCTGTCTTTGAGGAAGGCATCGGTTCTGCGGTGATCGGCGGTATCGTTGATCTTATTGAGGTTGTGTCCGGCTATCTGTCCAACTCCGTAAGCTTTATGCGTGTGGGCGCGTTCGCGCTGTCTCATGCGGTTCTGGGCTATATCATCAACACGATGACGCATCTGGTGGGAGGCGTCGGCGGAATTGTGGTTCTGATAATCGGTAACGCCGTGGTGATCCTGCTTGAGGGCATGATCGTTGCGATCCAGGTTATCAGGTTGCAGTACTATGAGTTCTTCTCAAAGTTCTTTAATGAGACGGGACGGGAATTTAAACCGTTTAAGTTTGAATACAGCGCATAGTATTATGCGTTAAATATATTGGCGGCAGCTTCCGGCGTCCGGCCGTTACGGCCTGCACTGCGGCTGCAGCTTTTACATGAGGTAGTGTTATGAAAAAGAGATTGTTTGCGATTGCTTCTGTTCTGCTGTCTGCAGCAGGTTTGTTTGCTGAGTCTGCCGATGCCGCCGCTGCGGCCGGTGCTTCTTCACTTAAATATTTTGCTGCGGCTATTGCGGTCGGCATTGCCTGTATTGCCGGTGGTATGGCTGTAGGTAAGATCGGTGCTGCTGCTATGGGCGCCATGAGTGAGAATGCCGAGCTTTCAGGTAAGGCCCTTCCGTTCGTCGGTCTGGCAGAAGGTATCTGTCTGTGGGGCTTCCTTGTAGGCCTTCTTATCATCATTCTGTAGTTTTAGTCCGCTGTGAAGTATTTTGTTATTGGCGAACGGGAACTGGTGCTCGCTTTTGGCCTTGTTGGCGTACAAGGTACGGTTGCTGTAACCCGGGATGAGGCGCTTGCCGCGTTTAACCGGGTTACCGGCAGGGGCGGCACTTTTTCTGCTCCGACGGATGAAGAACGCCCCAAAGTACTTATTCTCACAGAGAATGTCATTGTCATGATTGAGCAGGAAGTGCTTGACTGGCAGAAGAAAGGCGGATACCCGCTTATTGTTGAGATACCGGGTATTCAGGGGCACTTAAAAGGCAGAAAGTCTCTCACCGATTCTATCCGTGAAGCTATCGGTGTGCAGGTGTAGTAGAAGGATTTTATGGAAGAATTACGTTCAACCGAGATTCTCGACAAAGAAATACAAGCCGATGCCAGAAAGAAGGCAGAGAAAATCTTAAAATCTGCGGATCAGGAATGCAGCAGGCTCCTGGCGTCTGTGCCTGATCGTATTTCTACGGCAAGATCGGAACGGGCTTCGGTTTATGAAAAACAAATCAGCCAGTTCGAGCATGATATAAACGCTGCTCTTCCGCTGGAAAAAAAACGCTATTTGGCTTCGTTCCTTAATGAAGCGGTTTATAAAGCGATAGATGAGTATTTGAAAACATTGACGGACGCGAAGCGCTTTGAGCTGTTTGAGCGTATGTTCAGACGGTATGAAAAGCTGGTGTCCGATAAAAAGATACATGCCCGGTATTACGGTATTGAAGCAAAGCGGGCAGAAACTTTCCTGAAAAAAGAACTGGGAGCGAACCTGCTTTCCTGTCAGGAGACTGAATTTGAACGAACCGGCCAGACTGCAGTGCCCCATGTGAGCGTTCACGCGGGAATTATTCTGGAGTCCGATGATCGGACCGTACGCTGCCGTCTGACGACGGATGAGCTGATTTCTGAGATTCAGGATACCCACAGCCAGGAGCTTGTTGATGCCTTGTTCGACAGGAGGCTCATGAATGATTGAAGGTAAAATCGTCCGTGTATCGGGTCCGATCGTGTTTGCCGAAGGGCTTGAGGGGTGCGGACTCTATGACGTTGTCCATGTAGGCGAAAAAGAGCTTATCGGCGAGATTATCCGCCAGAATGCCGGCAGGGCAACGATACAGGTATATGAGGATGTCACCGGCCTGCAGGTAGGCGGTAAAGTGGTGAGCGAAGGCCGCCCGCTTTCTTTGCGTCTTGGCCCCGGTCTGGTAGGCACGATTTATGATGGTATCCAACGGCCGCTTAAGGCTATGTACGAAGACAAGGGCGCGTTCCTGCTTGCCGGTCAGCGCACTGAGCCGCTTGATGTGAATCAGAAGTGGCATTTTGAGGTTGGTAAGAGCTCTGACGGTACTGCGGTAGCAGCGGGCGCTGCCATTTATCCCGGTATGCCGCTCGGAACCGTTCAGGAAACACCTTCTATTCTGCACACTATCATGGTGCCGCCGTCTGTGCGCGGCCGTGTTTTGAAGACATTCGCCGGCGACGGTGATTATACGGTGGATGAAGTGATCGGCGTGACGGAGCTGGACGAGGAGATAAAGCTTTCTCAGTACTGGCCTGTCCGTAAGCCTCGTCCGTATGCTCAGAAACTTACGGTATCGCAGCCGCTTGTTACCGGTCTGCGCGTTATTGACGTGTTCTTCCCGCTGTCAAAGGGCGGTACTGCCGCAATTCCGGGCGGATTCGGTACGGGCAAAACCATGACGCAGCATGCCGTGGCTAAATGGTGTGATGCTGATCTGATCGTGTATATCGGCTGCGGCGAGCGCGGTAATGAGATGACGGATGTTCTTAATGAATTCCCTGAGATCATTGACCCGCGTACCGGACGTTCCTTGATGGAGCGTACGATTCTGATAGCTAATACTTCCAACATGCCGGTTGCGGCACGCGAAGTTTCTTTGTATTCCGGTATTACGCTTGCTGAGTATTACCGTGATATGGGTATGGCCGTAGCTATTATGGCCGACTCTACGAGCCGCTGGGCTGAAGCGCTTCGTGAGCTTTCGGGCCGTATGGAGGAAATGCCTGCGGAAGAAGGTTTCCCTGCATACCTGCCGACACGGCTTGCCGAATTCTACGAGCGTGCGGGCCGTATTACTTCGCTGTGCCAGCGTGAGGGATCTGTCTCTGTTATCGGTGCGGTTTCACCGCCCGGCGGTGACTTCTCTGAGCCGGTTACGCAGCATACAAAGCGTTTTATCCGCTGTTTCTGGGCACTTGACCGTGAGCTTGCCAACGCGCGCCATTATCCCGCTATCGGCTGGATTGATTCGTATTCAGAGTATGCGGAAGAGGTAAAAGGCTGGTGGGAGCGGCATGAGCCTGAATGGGCAACCGTCCGTCTGGATGCGCTTGATCTGCTTAAAAAGGAGCAGCGGCTTCAGCAGATTGTCCGCCTGATCGGTCCCGATGCGCTTCCTGAAAGCGAGCGGCTTATCCTTACGGTTGCCGATATGATAAAGAACGGCTTCCTGCAGCAGGATCAATTTGATAAAGTGGACGCGTATTGTGTGTCTGAAAAGCAGATTGCGATTCTTGTCCTTATTATGAATTTTTACCGTCGTGCTCTGGCCGTTATTAAGCAGGGTGCGCCTCTGCTGCGCGTGAATTCACTGCCGGTAAAAGAAGAGATTGTACGTATAAAATCACAGGTTCCCAACAAAGAGCTTGAAAAGATCAAGATTGTTGAAGGTCACCTTGATGATCAGCTGGGTGAGTTGGAAAGAATGTACCGTAACACGGGGGCTGTATGAAAGGTGTAGAATATCGCGGCGTTACTTCTATAGACGGACCGATTATTGTTGTCCGCCGTACGGAGAATATTTCGTATTATGAAATCGTTCAGGTACGTGACCGGAATGGTGAAAAGCGTACCGGCCGTGTGGTGGATCTTTCTGAGACGGCCGCCGTGGTTCAGATTTTTGGTACTACGACCGGACTTGATCTGGATGATACGACCTATGAGTTTTTGGAAGAGCCGCTGGAGCTGCGGGTAGGCGAGGAGCTGCTTGGCCGCGTATTCAACGGTCTGGGCGAACCGATTGACGGTTATCCGCCGATCGTGTCGTCTAAAAAACTTAATGTGAACGGCAACCCCATCAACCCGTATGCGCGTGTCTATCCGAGGGACTTTATTCAAACCGGCGTATCGTCTATAGACGGTATGAACACGCTGATCCGCGGACAGAAGCTCCCGATTTTCAGTGGTAACGGTCTGCCCCATAACAGGCTTGCTGCTCAGATTATCCGTCAGGCACGTCTGAAGAACAGCGATGAGCAGTTCGTTATGGTGTTTGCAGGTATGGGTATTAAATACGACGTTGCCCGGTATTTTATCAACACGTTTGAGGAGTCCGGCGTTCTTTCTAAGGTCGTTATGTTCCAGTCTCTGGCAGACGCTCCTTCTATTGAACGTATCATCACTCCGCGCTGTGCGCTGACGGCTGCTGAGTATCTGGCTTATGAATGCGGTATGCACGTATTGGTCGTAATGACTGATATGACGAACTACTGCGAAGCGCTCCGTGAGATATCAACTACCCGTGGTGAGGTTCCCGGACGTAAGGGCTACCCCGGATATTTGTATTCAGATCTGGCTGAGCTGTATGAGCGTGCCGGTCGTATTAAGAGTTCCAAGGGTTCCATTACGCAGATTCCGATTTTGACTATGCCGAACGATGATATCAGCCACCCGATTCCTGATCTGACCGGATATATTACGGAAGGTCAGATTGTTCTGGACCGCGAGATGTCCCAGAAGGGTGTGTATCCGCCGGTGAACGGCCTGCCGAGCCTGAGCCGTCTGATGAAGGACGGTATCGGTGCGGGCATGACTCGTGAGGATCATGCAGGCGTTTCAAGCCAGCTGTTTGCGGCATACTCAAAAGTAAAGTCAATCCGCAATCTGGCTGCAATTATCGGTGAGGAAGAGCTTTCTGCAGTGGATAAGCAGTATCTGCGGTTCGGCGAGGAGCTTGAAAGCAAATTCTTTGCGCAGGATGAGTATGAGAATCGTACGATCGAGCAGACGCTTGATATAGGCTGGAAATGCTTGTCATTGCTGCCAAGAGAAGAGCTGTACCGGATTAAGCCGGAGTTCATTGAAAAGTATCTGCCTAAGACAGAGTAGGAATACGAGAAGATGGTAAAACTGAATATTGCACCGACAAAATCCAATCTGCTCAAAATGAAGGAGCAGCTTACTATTTCACAGGACGGCTATGAGCTGCTGGAACAGAAGCGTGAAATCCTTGTCATGGAGCTTATGCACATGGTGGAGCAGGTTAAGCTGCTTGAGCAGCAGATGGATAAGGTGATTGCCTCTGCATATCCTGCGCTGCGCAATATGCTCATGGCTGCCGGCGGCGACAGGATCGAGGCTGTGGCCAAGTCGGTGCAGTATGATTTTACGATCAGGGAAAAGCCCGTTACTATAGGCGGTATGAAGTTTTCGTCTATAGACGTCCAGCTCCCTGAGAGGCAGCTGTTCTATTCATTTATGGGTACGCTGGCCGACAGCGACAAGGTTATGGTTGATTTCTTTGAGCTGCTTAACCTGCTTACCCAGATGGCTTCTATCCGTACGATCGTATGGCGCCTTGCCTCGGAAGTGAAGAAGACCCAGCGGCGTGTCAATGCGCTTGATAAGATGGTGATTCCCCAGACCCGCGAGACAAAAAAATATATTGAAAGTGTACTTGAAGAGCGTGAGCGGGACAACGTGTTTGTCCTGAAATCATTGAAAAACCGGAAGAATAAGCCGGAAGGTACAAAATGATAAAACCTCTTTTTCAAAATGTTTTGGTTGCGGTAAATGGTTCTGAAGCTTCTCTGCATGCGGCCATGTACGGAATTATGATGGCAAAGCAGTATAAGCTTAAGCTTAAGGCTGTGTTTGTTGTGGATACTGCAACCTTAAAGCAGCTGACGCTGAGTCAGCTGTTTGTAGCGGAGGAAAGCGCCGGATATGAATCGAATCTGAGTACGGACGGCAATCATTCTTTGCGCTATATTGAGGATCTGGCCAAGCAGAAAGGTGTGAAGATTGAGACTGAATTACGTAAAGGAGCGGTCTGGGCTGAAATTGTAAAGGCTGCGGACAGCTTTGCGGCCAATCTTATTCTTATAGGCGGCAGGGAGGATTCGAAGGTTTCTGCAGGAACCTATTCTGCCCGATCGGCTTTTTCCATATCGTTGAGCGAAATAATTTCTAATGCGCGGTGTTCCGTTATGGTTGTAAAGAATCATCAGATTGAGCAGCTGTTCAGGCTTGCATAGAGTTCCCTTTGGAAAACTGCTATAAGGTTCTTGGCGTTCCGGTCAATGCCACCGCCGCCGAAATCAGAAAGGCCTACCGCCGTTTGGCAAAGGAACTGCATCCAGATGCGTCCCGTGATGAGGGGACGACTGATGCGTTCCGCCGGATAACGGAAGCATATAAAATACTTTCCAATGCACGTGAGCGTGCGATCTTTGACGAATCTTTTTTTACACGCCATCATACCCGCCGTTCAAACGTTGCGTATTTTGATTACCGTACATGGCTTTTAGCGCGGGAAGATGAGGAAAGCCGCGCCAAGCTTATTTTTTTTGATCTTATGCACCACCGTGAGGATGATGCGGTGGCTGAATTCAAGCGTATGACCACGAACTGTGCGGATTTTTCGTTGAAGCGCTGGTTTACGCGCGAGGATTTTATGGACTACGGGTATATTCTGGCGGAAGAGCTGGTTCTGCGCAGCGAGTATTACGATGCCGTGCTGCTGCTGGAGCAGATTATCCGTATGGAATATTCTTTTTCGTATTTCCGGCTGTTTTTCCCCGAGGTGCTGCAGTTTACTAAGGATATTCTGAAGCGCAACATTGAAGGATGTATCAGCGATGAGCTTGCATTGGATGTATGGGAGCGCGCGCTTGATCTGGGGTTCGGAAAGGCCGATGACGTGTTTTTTCTGAAAAAGATGTCGGCTGCATACCAGCGCATTGGCGATCCGGCCACTGCGGCGATCTGTCTTGCCGAGGCCGCACGGATCGGCGGCTAGACGGTTATGTTATGAGGAAATTTTGTGAGGTTATAGAAATATGATACGTTTAAAGAATGAAAAGGAAATCGAAGGTATCAGGAAATCCTGCCACCTGCTGGCGGATATGTTCAATGAGGTGCTGCCTGAGGTGCAGCCCGGAGTTTCAACAAAAGAAGTTGATGACCGCTGCAAGCAGTTTATGCTTGACCATGGCGGCAGGCCTGCATGGTATTTGGAAGATTTTCCCGGAGCTATCTGCATCAGTATTAATAATGAGGTTATCCACGGTATTCCTTCTAAAAAGCGGTTTATAAAAGACGGTGACATTGTTTCCATTGACGTGGGCATTGATCTTGACGGCTATATCAGCGATTCAACGCACACGGTCATGGTAGGCAATGTTAAGCCTTCGTGGAAAAAACTGGTGGAAGTGACCAGAGAATGTCTGACGGCCGGTGTGGCGGCCTGCACTGCGGGCAAGCGCATCAGCGATATCAGCAATGCGGTGTATAACATTGCAGTAAAACACAATTATGGTGTTGTCTATGATTACTGCGGTCACGGGGTAGGACTTGAAGTTCATGAGGATCCCAATATCCCCAACTGCCCGAGCTACGGTCCCAACCCGCGCATTCAGGCGGGCATGGTGCTTGCCATTGAACCGATGATCAATCTGGGAACTGCCGATGTGCTGACTGCTGATGATGACTGGACGGTGCTGACTGCTGACGGTAAACCTTCTGCGCACGAGGAGCATACGGTAGCGGTCTTTGCCGACCATACGGAGATATTGACCGATCTGAATTATAAGGCGTAGAATACGTGCGTGCGTATTCCTGTCTGTTTTAGGCTGCCGCAGCAACGATCATCGCGATGGCGGCGGCCATTGCTTCTGCTGGCCGTCGGCTGTGCGGCGGTGATTGCCGCCGTCAGTTCCTGCTCCGCCCGGAGATCCGGAACCGGCCAGAAAACCGCCGGGCTGGTCGTTGCCAGTCCGCATCCGCTGATGCTTTTAACCCCCATTATTCAGAATTTTGAAAACGAAACCGGCATTACGGTACAGGTAGTGCAGGGCGGTACCGGAATCCTGCTTGAGAATATCAGACGGTATCCGGATGTTGCTGAATATGACATTTTGTGGGGAGGCTCCTATTCTTCCATTCTGCCTGCGGCATCTTTATTTGAATCCTATGTGAGTATAAATGACGGCTTTATGCAGCCTGTCTATAAAAATACGGAAGGCACGATGAACCGCTTCTCTGACATTCCGAGCGTGATTATGGTGAATAAGAATCTGCTTGGTGCGGTACAGGTGACGGGTTACGGCAGTCTGCTGGATCCCCGCTTGAAAGGTTTGATTGCCTTCAGTGACCCGGAGGCATCATCCTCATCGTGGGAACATATCATCAATATGCTGTATGATGCCGGTCATGGGGATCCGGATCATGGCTGGTGGTATGTAGATGCGCTGTGCAACAATCTGGACGGCGTGCTGTTGGACAGCTCTCAGTCCGTGTATGCCGGTGTGGCTGACGGCAAGTTTGCCGTGGGCCTGACGTTTGAGGAAGGCGGAGCGAATTATGCGGAGAATGATCCGAATATAGGGCTTGTCTACATGGACGAAGGGGTTGTGTTCA
>Ga0256405_10005275_pt1 | contig 22697 bp, 20 predicted proteins | sample RumenRJG_02DNA_FD_189096 | JGI IMG/M metagenome (GOLD analysis project Ga0256405, IMG submission 189096) | Bovine rumen microbial communities from Lethbridge, Alberta, Canada - RJG_02 | ecosystem: Host-associated > Mammals > Digestive system > Stomach > Rumen | place: Canada: Alberta... | reverse complement strand
TTAAGAAGTATATGATATTTTTAATGATAGATTTTATTATGTCAAAATTTAAATTTTACATATAATATTTTTTATAAAATTTTTTGCTTCTTCAACACTTGTAATATCTCCGTCAAAGATTGCATCGTTGAGTTTTGATACTATTTCTCCCAATTCCTTTGATGGTTTTAGTCCGGTTAATTTCATTATATCATTGCCTGAAAGAAGTTTTGGAAGCGGTTTTAATTTATCCTTATTATCTAAATAAAAATGTAAAAGGTTATTCAATCCGTTTATATTGTTATTAACCATTTCTTCAGTAACGGCTTCACCTCTTGCAGATAATCTGTCTGATTTTGCAAGAATAATATTATCAATAACATCATCTCCCATTTTTCGTATATAGCGCATTTTTATTTTATCGGTCAATTCTTCTGTTGATATTACATGTGAAGGGTATATATGATTTTTAATCATTGATTTGATATAGTTTATTTGTTTATTAGAAAATTTTAATTCCTTTAATATAGGAACACACATATCTGCACCTATTGATTCGTGTTTCATAAATCTATGTCTACCTGTATTTTCCTCTATTGTCCAACAGGAATATTTACCTATATCATGCATAAAGCCCGCTAATTTTAAATGTGCAATTCTTGAAAAGCCGCCAAAATCAATTTTATTTAAATGTTCTTTTATAACAAATTCTGCATTCTCATAAAAATTTTCTATTTGTCGTACGGTTTCAATTGAATGTCCAATTAAAGGTAAATGGTGATGAGAATTTGGAGGTACTTTTTTTACATTATTAAATACAGGTAAAATTTCACATAAAAGTTCTGTTTTATCCATATTTATCAGGGCAATATCTGTATATTTACCCTCAAACATCTTCATTAGCTCTGTCATAATACGTTCTTTTGCCGGTTTATGAATTAGATTTTTATATTTTTTCACAATATTCATTAAATTTTCATCAATTTCAAAGCCGATATTTGCTTGAAATCTGAATATTCTTAATAACCTTAGAGAATCATCTATTATATTGTTTTCACTTATAATATCTATTTTTTTATTTTCTAAATTATCAAATCCATTAAATATATCTATAAATTTATGATTTTTTATATCGTAAGCAATTGCATTCATTCTTAAATCTCTACGGCTTAAATCTTCTTCAATATTATGTCCGTAAGGGGCTGCAATATCTATATATACATATTTGTCATTTTCTTTTTTTACAAGCCGATATATTTTATTTACATCATCAAGTTCTACAAAACTTGTATTTTCCAAGTAATTTGCTAAATTTTTTGAATAATTTTTCACATCATCACAAAATACAACAATATCTTTGTCATAATTATCCATACCAAAGTAATAATCTCTTATAATACCACCTACGGCATAGACCTTTAATTCTCCTGAAAATTCAATAATTTTTTTTATAAATTTATCATTATCAATTTTTTCTGCTATTTTGCTTTGAATATTCATAAACAATATTACCTAAAGATACTATAACAGCTGTTTCTGCTTTTAAAATTAATTTACCAAGCGATAACATTATAATATCATTATTCTTAAAAAATTCAAACTCTCTTGCACTAAATCCGCCTTCAGGCCCTATAATAACAAGAATATTATCATCTTTTTGTATTTTATTTTCACAAAAATATTCACCTAAGGTTTTATCTTCTATCCGTTCGCAAAAAACAATTTTTTTGTTAAATTTTGTACTTTTTATTAATTTTTCAATTGAAGTCAATTCAAAGCAGGTAGGAACATTAGCCCTTTCGCACTGCTTTGAAGATTCATACATTATTTTTTGCCATTTAGGAATTTTTTGAGTTATAACATTTTTATTTATAATGCAATTATCCGTAAAAATCGGATAAACTCCGTTAACACCAAGTTCAGTAGCTTTTTCAATAATAAGCGTTTGTGCATCAGATTTAACGGGAGCTTGTGCTAAAAATAAATTAAAGTTTAAATAGTTTTTAGATGGATATTTTTTTATAATTTCAGCAGCTATACTCGTTTTATCAATATCAGAAATAACACATTCATATTCTATCCTGTTTTCATCTGCAAAAAGAATTTTATCTCCGCATTTTGTACGTAAAGATTTTACAATGTGTGTATAATTTTCTTTATCATTAATATTGATACAACCGTCTTTTATATCCTTTGAACTTATAAAGAAGTGAGGCATATAATTAATAATCCGACGGTGTGCTATCATCTTTATCTTTTAATGATGATAAATCCTCACTATATGTTGAATCAAAATCTTCAGGTAACATTTCATTATCAGGCCATACTGTTGAATCATCAAATCTGCATGCACTCATATTGACAGCACCTGAAAAATCTGAATTGGATAAATCACTTTCATCAAAAATGCAACCTGCAACATCTGCTTCTGTAAAATTACAGTAATTTGCTGCAGCATAAGAAAAATCTGCTCCCGGTAAAACTGCATCAGTAAAATCACATTCAACAAGATTTGAACGAGTGAAATCAACTGATGTTAAATCACAATTTTGAAAATTAACTTCTGTCAAATGTGAATCCGAAAACGAACTTGAATTTAAATCAACATCTGAAAAATCAACTTCTGTTAAAACTATATTTGAAAAATCAACTTCACTTAAATCAATTTCATCCTGTTCTTTTTTCCATTCATTAAATTCTTCAGGATTGTTTTGAATTAATTCTATAAGTTCATCTTTAGTGTAATTTGCCATTAGTAATGTCTCCTTTATATATGTTATTATACTTTTATTCTGTTATTAAATTCATTTGCATCGCTAATAATACTGCTTGTGTACGATTTGATACTTTTAGTTTTTTAAAAATACTGTTTAAATGAGTTTTTACCGTAACTTCTTTTAAAAACAATTTTTCTGCAATCTCATGATTACTTGCACCTTTTGCAACAAAAGATAAAACTTCTTTTTCTCTTTGTGTTAATTCTTCAATATTTTCATCCGAAACAAAAGACATGTCAACAGTTTTTTGAGAATTTTTATTCCAATTTGAACGTCTTAATACAGCTTCAATTCTTGCAAGAAGATTTGGTAATATAAACGGCTTTACAATATAATCATCTGCACCTATTTTTAAGCCGGATACAACTTTTTGTTCCTCACTTACGGCTGTAATCATAATAACAGGAAGTGTTTTTGTTTTTTCACTTGTTCTAATTGCTTTTAAAGTATCCCATCCGTTCATATTAGGCATCATAACATCTAATAAAACCATATCAATATCATTTGCTTTAGAAGCTAAAACTTTTAATGCCTTTAAACCATCAGTTGCTGTAGTAACATTGTAACCGTACATTGGAAGTGCATCTTCCAAATATTTAGGATTATCATCTACTACTAATATATGTGCAAGTTCTGTCATTAATTATCCTTTTTTATACTATTTTTTCCCTTATAGCTTTCAAAGCTGCTTGCAAACGATCATTCACTTCTAATTTTTTGAGTATACTTGCAACATGTACTTTCGTTGTATTTACACTCAATGCAAGTTCTGCTGCAATATCAGTATTACCAAAACCTTGTGTAATAAGTTTTAATATCTGTTCTTCTCTTGCTGTCAAATTATAATCTGTATTTTGCTTTGTTTCCTCATTCACATGGTCGGTTGTTGCTGCTGATTGCAAAATTAATCTTGAAACTGAAGGATCAAACCATGCCGCACCATCAAGTACAGAACGAACAACATCTATAAGACGTTGAGGTTTTATTTCTTTTGAACAATATGCATTTGCTCCTGCTTTAATACTATCCAAAACTTCATTATCATCATTATGAGATGTAAATATTACAACTTTTATATCATTATGTTTTGATTTTATAACTCTTGTTGCTTCAATACCATTCATTTCAGGTAAACCTAAATCCATTATTATTAAATCTATATCGTTATTATCACAAATTTCGATACCTTCTTCAGCTGAGGATGCTTCAAAAATGTTATTAATAAATTTAACACCTTCAAAAGCTGTTATAAAACCAAATCTGGTTAATTCATGGTCTTCTACTATTAATATATTAAATTTTTCTTTATTTGTCATAATTTTAATTCTTTCTGTGCTTCCGCAAAATTAGGATTTAATTTTAAACATTTGTTAAAATACATTGATGCAGTTTGCAAATCATCTAAACTTTTATAAATTAAACCCTGATAATAATAATATCTGAAATCATTTTGGTTTATATAATATGCAACAGACAAATAATCTTGTGCCATTGCAAAATTATCACGATTTATTTCCAATCCTGCAAGTCCTAACCAGGCATCAATAAATGTTATATTTATACCAAGTGCTTTTTTTAAATAGCTAAGTTTTTTGTATGGTTCCATCATTGCAATACTATAATATGCTTCATATTCATCGGAAGATTTTGTTAGTATTTGTGTATATAACTCTTTTGCTTTGTTTTCTTCTCCCATTTTTTGATACGTTCTGGCTATTTCAACATCTGCCTTTATAGTTGTATCCGTATCTTTTGCCGCTATTTTATAATTTTTTATGGCTTTTTTGTAGTTACCTTGTACATAATAGGAATTACCAAGTGTCATTCTTGCTTTCGGATTTTTAGACAACACTTTTACTGATTTCTTTGCAATAGCAAAAGCTTTTTCATATTCTTTCATATTCCAATATACTTGACTTAAAAGAGCATTTACTTTTGCATTATTTTTTTTCTTTTTAGTTAATGCCGCTTGTAATGTTTTTATTGATTTATTAAAATCTCTTTCATAAAAATAATAATATCCTAAATGATAATTCCTATCATAATCTTTTTTAGCTATTTTATATAAAACATATTGTTCGACTGCATCTACACGTCTTTTTAATTCAGCTTCCGCAACACAATCTTTTTTTAATTGTTTAACTATCTTTAATGCTTCATTAGGTTTTAGACCATTTGCCGTTATCTTTGCATCTAATATTTTGTAATTTAAATTTTGAGGATTTTTTAATATTGCAAGTTGTATATATTGTTTTGCAATAGGAATATTTTCCGCTTTAAATGCAGCAAGAGCCAATACATAATTTGCATAGTCATATTTTTCCAACAAATCAGTATTCGCTTGCAATTCTTCCATTACTTCATGACTTTTGTCATTAAACATGATATTAGAATATGCCTCTGCTAAATATGTTTCATCTTCGTAATTCATGTGCACTTTTGGATAGAAAAATATTTTCATACTATCAATATGATTTTGTGAAATTTCTTTATCGGATATACTTTGTGCTGCTATATTTGAAAGATAAAATAATCCATATTCAGCAAGTTTATTTGACATTAATACATAACCAAAATCACTTGTTTCAATATTTTTTAAAATATTTCTAAATTCACTGTATGCAACTTCTATATTTTCATGTTTAAATTTATTTTCGGCTTTAATAAACTCATTAAACGCTTCAATTTGAGAAACTGTTATATTAAAATTTATAGAAAGTTCAGAAACCTTCATTGAAGAATCCAAAAGATTTATCGTAAACTTGTTAAAGCTGTCATTTACTGTCGGCTCAAAATCTTCTGCCATAACAGAATTAAAAGGTATAAACGCTATAAAAAATAAAATTGTAAGTATTTTTTTTATCATTCAAGATACCCTTTACTTATTATCTCATGTCCATAATAATAAGTGTTGAATAAACTTATAAAATTTTGCTGAATATCAGTTAATGTTTCCGGATCAAGAGCCATTGTATCATGTAAATCATTCATAGTGTATTGAGATAAAAATGTTTTATCTTCTTTTTTCATCTCAAGATGATTTTCTGTTAAAAATACTTCTATGATTTTATCACAAGGTAAACCCATAAATACTTTAACAATATCTCCGTCAAAATGAGTGCCTGAATCACCTATTAAAATGTTCATAACTTTAAATATCGGCATTTTATCACGGTAGTGTCTTTTTGATGTTATTGCATCAAAAACATCAGCTACAGCAAGTATTCTGCCGCCTAAAGGAATATCAAGTCCGCTTAATTTTCTATAATAGCCGGAACCATCAAATTTTTCATGGTGAGAACATGCTATTTCAGTTACCTTTTTAAAATCATCAGACATGTGTATCTTTTGTAATATATCATGTGTAAGTTCTACGTGAGATTGGATATGTTTGTATTCTTCATCTGTTAATCTGCCTTCTTTTTGTAAAACAGAATCTCTAATACCAATTTTACCTATATCATGTAATGTTGCAGCTTTTTCAATAATTGCTACTTGTCTTTCAGTCATATTCATCGCTTTTGCAATTAGTGAAGAATACATTCTTACACGTGTGGAATGACCTGATGTAATTTTATCTCTGGCATCAATAGAAGCAGCAAGTGTTTCAATAAAACTTTCAAATACAACTTTTTGTTCTTCCAACATTTTTTGTTGAGTTTTAAATAGTTGTGCATTTTCTAAGGCAATACCGGCAGATGAACCAATTGCAACAAGCAAATCTTCATCTTCCGTTGTAAAATATCCGTCAAGTTTGTTTAATACCTGAAAAGCACCGATTATCTTTTGTTGTAGGTTTTTTATAGGCATACAGAGAATAGTTTTTGTTTTATATCCTGTTGATTTATCAACATCCGGATTAAAACGAGAATCGTTGTATGCATCTTTTATATTGATTGTTTCACCTGTTTTAACACAGTGAGCTGCAAGTCCTTTATCAGCTGAAAATCTCAATTCACTGTTTTCTATACCTAATGCAACTTTTGACCAAAGTTCGTTTCTATCTTTATCATATAAAAATACGGTACATCTGTCTGCTTGTATTGCCGCTTTTGTTTCTTCGGCTATCACTCTTAACAATACATCAACATCTCGCTCTGCAGATACTGTTTGTCCTATTTTTACAAGTGCAACCAAAGGATCTCGTTTATTTGACAATAACCCTTTAGAAATAGAAGAAAGTTTTTCAAAAACTTCGTTAATTTTATCCAATATATTTAAGTTGTCAGATTTAAACGCTAAATTCTTTGCATTTTGTAAATGTAATTCCGCCAATCTTAAATTATGTTCCATTTCATAGATACAACCCAATATATATTCCACAAAAGTTTTTGCATCATGATTATCTGCATATTTTGCAAGATATTCTGCATCATCTAAAAGAGATAATGCATTTTCATAATTATTCTTATCATCTATATACAAAAGTATTCCTCTGAGTGCAAGACACATAGACATATAACTGTCATAATGTGTTGCTTTGAATGACGGTTCAATATCGTCAATAATTTGTTGGCTCATTGCATAATTTTTAAGGTTAAATTCTTTTATTGCAGAAATCATTAATTTCTTAGAATATTTTAAATCGTCCTCTTTAGGTAATTCTGTTAATTCCATATTTTATCCTTTTTTATTATATGATTTTATTGTACAATATATCTTATAATAATTCAAAATATTTTTTATTTGTTAAAAAAGGAGAGCGGATTTGAATAAAATATCAATATTAATACCGGTTTTTAATGAAGTTAATACATTACAAAAAATCCTTGAAAAAGTTGAAAATACTGACTTTTGCAATCTTGAAAAAGAAATAATACTGATAGATGACGGTTCATTTGACGGAACAAAAGATTTATACAAAAATTTACCATATAAAGTTTTGTATCATGAAAAGAATATGGGAAAAGGTGCTGCATTGAGAACCGGATTTAAAGAGGCAACAGGTGATATTGTTGTTATACAGGATGCAGATTTGGAGTATGAACCAAAAGATTATCAAGAATTAATACAATTAATCCTTGATGATAAAGCGGATGTTGCATACGGAACAAGATTAACAGGAGTAAAACCGTCAAGAGCATTTATGTTTCATCATCTTTTAGGTAACAAATTTCTTACATTACTTACAAATATTTTATATAATACTACATTAACAGACATGGAAACGTGTTATAAAGCATTTAAACGCTCTTTTTTAAATGGTATAGAAATAAAATCAAACAGGTTTGATTTTGAGCCGGAAATAACTGCAAAAGTTTTAAAACAAGGAGCAAGAATTTATGAATTACCTATTTCTTATTATGGCAGAGAATATAATGAGGGTAAAAAAATAACTTGGAAAGACGGATTTTCTGCAATTTGGACACTTGTAAAATATAGATTTACCGATTAAATTTATTATAAAAATTTATACATTGCATAGGAATATACTTTAGGGTAGACTATATATTATGAAAAGACCTGAACTATTAATGCCGGCAGGCAATGTTGAAAAGTTAAAATATGCAGCTGCTTACGGTGCGGATGCAGTTTATTTAGGAACTGTTGATTTCAGTTTAAGAGCAATGAGAAAGGGTGAATTAATTACTCTTGATAATTTAAAAACAGTTATTGATACAGCAAAAAGTTTAAATATAAAATCATATTTAACTTTAAATATTTTTGCATTTAATAATGATATAAAAATGCTTGAAAGTGTAATGGACAGAATTCAAGATGCAGCTCCTGATGCGATTATTGTTAGTGATATGGGTATTTTGCGTTTGGTAAAAAAATATATGGCTGATACTGCATTACATATAAGTACTCAAACAAATACATTAAATTATGAGGCAGTAAAATTTTGGCAGGATTTAGGTGCAACACGTTCAATTTTAGCAAGAGAATTACCTATAAAAGATATTGCAGAAATTAAACAAAAAGTACCTGATATGGAATTGGAAGTTTTTGTACATGGTTCACAATGTGTATCTTTTTCGGGAAGATGTTTGTTAAGTGATTACATGACAGATGGAGAAAGAATTGCAAATCATGGAAATTGTGCTCAGCCATGTCGTTGGAGTTATAAGCTTGTTGAAGAAACACGTCCCGGACAATATTATGAAATAGAACAAAATGATAAAGGAACACATATATTAAGTCCTAAAGATTTATGTTTAGTTGAATATATACCACAATTAATAGATGCAGGAGTGGATTCTTTAAAAGTTGAGGGAAGAACAAAGAGTTTGTATTATGTTTCTGCGGTTACAAAAGCATACAGAAGTGCTATTGATGAAGTTATGTCAGGCAAAACGGATGATTTATATAAATATGTTGAAGAATTAAAAAAAGTGGGAAATAGAGGATATACTCAGGGCTTTTATCTTGGAAATAACAATTCTGAAAGTTACAGTTATGATATTTCTAAGGGCTTAGCAGGTGCAGATTTTTTATTTGAAGTTCATGGAAAAGAAAATGATATGTTGCTTGTAAAAGTTAAGAATAAATTTTTAAAAGGACAAGAATTTGAAATAATAACACCTGATGAACAGTATTTTACATGTGCTGAAAGTATAATTGATACAAAAACAGGTGAAGAAACTGATGTTGCAAATACAAATGGAGAAATGCTTGTAAAATTAAAGCAATTACCAAAAAATTATGAATATGCGTTAGCAAGAACAAAGGAGATAAAAAACGATGATATTGCGTCCTGATAAAAATTTAAAAAATATTTATGAAATAACGCCTGATATGCTTCATAAAATGGGTGTAAAAGCAATGTTAGTTGATTTGGACAGTACGACATTACAATCAAAAACGGGAAAATTTACAGAAAAAACTTTGGAATGGTTTAAACAATTTTCAAAAGACTTTTATATTGCTATAGTAACAAATAATAAAAATCCTGAATATATAGAAACTGTTGAGCAAACTGCACCTTGTAAAATATATTCTAATGCTAAAAAACCATGCCCGCATGTAATAAATCAAATAAAACACGGTATGTTTATGTCAGGTCGTGAAATTGTTGTTGTTGGAGATAGACCATTAACAGATATATTGGCAGGAAAATTAGCAAGAACAAAGACTATTCTTGTTGGTTCAATAAATGATTCAGAAAATATACCTACAAAATTTGTAAGATTTTTAGAAAGATTATTTATCTTTCCATTCTAAAAATTTTATGATATAATATTTTAGGAATAAGACCACGATATGTCGACGTGGTGGAATGGTAGACACGCCGGTTTAAGGAGCCTGTGGAGAGATCCGTGGGGGTTCAAGTCCCCCCGTCGACATATAAAAAAGATATTGACTAATGTCAGTATCTTTTTTATTATGAAGTTGGGTTGGGCTGGAATCACCTTTCGGGGGTTCAGCGTGAGTGAGCTGAGGGCGAAGGTCTTTTCTTTGGAAGAAACAAAGTTTCTGAAAAGAAAAACCGTAGACCCGTTAAACGCGAACGAGCAAGACAAGTCCCCCCGTCGACATTTTGTTTTTTAGAGCTTTCAAAAGGAGGCTCTATTTCAGTATTTATAGCACTTATACGGGTTCCAATCATAACGACATTACTAAGGTTTTGTTCGTCATTTTTTAGTGTCTGCTTTGCACTGTCTGAACGCTTTTCAAAGGTTCCACTCAATGTTTCTAAATCAGCAGAAAATGACTCATTCTTATGTAACTTAATTTGTCTTAAGTGTTCAAACAATGGATTCAGCTTGACTGTCAGCTTATTTGTATCTTCGTTATATGTTATTTCTTCTGTTATTGTAGTTAATATTAGACGCTTCTCATCAAGAGTTGCCTTCAAATACAATTCTGGTATCCTGTTGGCAAAATCTATCAATATATCAATGCGTCTTACGGTTTCTCTTGAGTTTTCCGATAAGTTCATTATTTCACTGTTAATTGCTTGCTTGCGTTTTTCCAATTTCCGTAGCAAAATAAAGCGAATGAAAACGGGTGAACTGCCAATAATCCAAGACAGGTAATTTATTATGACAAACTTCACACCCGAAAAATGTAAACAAATGCATCTGACTATATAATTACACATATAGGCATCGGATACAGAATGTTGAATATTAATTAAAACAATGATTATATTGGGAATTTACTAATATATTTAATTAATTATAGATAATTCGGATTTTTGATTTTGACTAAATTAGTTAAAAAGTTCGATTTTAAAAAACTGATGATTTATTAAGATTGTTAAATAAAGGTTAAGAAAGAACGATATTCTGCAAAAAAGAGTTATAACATAGGTGTTGAAAGAAATAAGGAATAAAAAAGAAAGGAGCAAATTATGAAATTTTTAGTTAGAAAAACACCGGACAATTTTATTAGAACTGTGAGTGACGAAATCAGCTCTTTACTTAACAGACATTTTGACAATTATTTTCCTGATGCAAATTACTGGGAAGATGTTGACAAACTTTCAATGCCGATAGAGGTTGCTGACAAAGGAAAAGAATTTGATATCAGAGCTGAACTTCCGGGAGTAAAAAAAGAAGATTTGGATATTGATATTGAAAAAGATTTCTTAAAAATTAATGCAAAGAAATTTGATGAAACAAAAGAAGAAAACAAAAATTATAAACATTCGGAGTTTAGTTATGGTGAATATTCAAGGACAATTCAATTGCCGGAAGAAATAGATATTGATAAAACAGAAGCAAAATTGGAGCACGGTGTTCTTAAAATTATTGCACCAAAAATACATAAAGAAAAAGAACAATCAAAAAAATTGATTGTAAAGTAAACTAATTGAATGTTTAATATAGGCGGAACATAACTCATAATATCATGTTCCGCCTATATATTTACATGTATAAAGTAAGTAGGGTTCCGAGAATTGCTTAATTGAACAAACTTTTCTTGAATTGTTACAAATAAGTTTTATACTCTAATCCTAAAATCATCCTGATATTATAATACGTCTGTGTATCTAATTTCATAATCAATATCAACTTTTGATAAATGTTGAACTTACTACCTAAATTTGTTATAATTTCTTTGTTGAAGGGTTCCAAAATAGTAACCCCGTCGACATTATTTTACAAAGTATAAAATGTTTGCTTGAGGGACGCAGAACCCTATCCGATAGAGAAAATTAATTTTATTTAAAAATCATTCCGATGATAGCAAGCTTTGCCGAAAATATTCGTGAATTATTTAGGTTAAAATGTTTTATAAATAATATTAATAAGTTAAAGGAATTTTTGATTTTAAGATTTTACTAATTTTTAGAGATGGCAAATATTGGCTTAAAAACAAAGTAAGTTGATTTATATTTACTCTTGATGTAGGCCCTAAGACAATATCAGAGATTATTTCATCAGAAAATTTGTATTCAAAATACGATACTATTTCAGAATTTTTTGTTCTGAATTTTAAATCTAAATGTTCTTCTATATCAACATTTTCCTTATATAAATTTTTTAACAAATATCTGTAACAAGGAAAATAACAAATTCTGTATTCTTTTTCTTCTGAAAACTTACTATTTTTTGTAAATGCGGAAAGTATTTTTATAAATTGGCTGATATATTCTACAATCGTACTTTTTTCAATATACTTGTTATCAAGATACGGTATAGTTTCAAGCATTTTTTTTAATATATTATAAATAGTTTTCTCTTTATAGCAAACTTCATCAATTATAATATTTGATGAACTATCACCATTACCTAAAAGGTCTTTATGCGGAATTTTTGACAAATTAAAACCTATAGCAGCACCTTTGCCATTATCTCCGTACGCTCTCCATTGACTCAATAAATCCTTATTTTTTGACAAACTTATAATGTATGGATAATCTACATTTGATTGACACGCTTTTTCTATTAATTTCAGTATCTCATTTTTTTTACTGTCTTTAAAATCAACATCCTTTATAACTCTTTTTAAAATATCCAATATATAAATACATTCCAATTTATCATTCATTGTTCTTGAATGAGAAAGCCAAAGAGTTTTATTTTGCAATATCTGCATAAAAATATCAACTGAACAGTAATGATACCCTATTTTATTTTTTATTTTTGCCATATTAGTATTATAAATTGAATTATTAATAAAATAAAGTATGTTATTTAATGTAAAAGAGATTGATTAAAAATCAACCTCTTTTGTAATTTTATTATTGTATATAATTATCTAACCAATAACAGGCGGATTAAATACTCTTGCTGCTAAATCCTTATCAAGCATTAAAAGTGCCTTTTTATCATCGCCGATTAATTTTAAAGTAGCTAAAACTCCGCCAACATTATCTTCTTCTTCAACTTGTTCTTTTATATACCAATTTAAAAGAGAGAATGAAGCTCTGTCTTTTACTTCTTCCGCAACATCCATAAGAGCGTTTATTCTTGATGTAACAAATTCTTCATGTGATAAAATTTGTTCAAAAAGTTCTAATGGAGTTTCACCTTTTACTTCCGGCTTATCAATTGCCGAAAATTCAAGTTTACCGCCTCTGCTTAATAAATAATTATACATACCCATTGCATGAGCATTTTCTTCTTGAACTTGAACATCCATCCAATTTACAAAGCCCTGTAAATTCATTTCTGCAAATTTTGCTTTTATTGCTAAATATAAATATGCAGAATACAATTCTTTATTAATTTGGTCATTGTATGCCTGTTCCATTTTTTTATCTATCATTTCATACTCCTATTATTATTATTCTTCAACTTTTACAAAAACTGATTTTGGTTGACCGCAAATCGGACATACATAATCATCTGATTCTTGAGAGATATCACCCTCATAAATGTATCCGCAAATTTCACATCTGTATTCTAATTTTTCTTCTGACATAATTTCTCCTTTATTTCTTTTATATAACAGTTTAATTATTTCATCTATACCGTATTGTGTCAATTCATCTTTAAGTTATGTTTATGGCTTTATTATGAATTACTTTCATCATTAAGAGTAAGAACTGCCATAAATGCCTCTTGAGGTATTTCAACTTTACCTACGGCTTTCATACGCTTTTTACCTCGTTTTTGTTTTTCCAGCAATTTACGTTTTCTTGTAATATCACCACCGTAACATTTATCTAATACGCTCTTTCTCAGGGCTTTTATATTTGTTCTTGCAATTACTCGTCCGTTAATTGCTGCCTGTATCGGAACTTCAAACAACTGTCTTGGTATAATTGTCTTTAATTTTTCTGTCAATTTTTGACCTATATGATAAGCACTATCCTTATGACAAATAACAGATAATGCATCAACAATTTCACCTGCAAGCATTACATCCAATTTAACCAATGCCGAACGTTTATAGTCCGAAAACTCGTAATCCATACTTGCATAACCTCTGGTTCTTGATTTTAATTGGTCATAAAAATCTGTTATAACTTCATTTAAAGGAACTTGATATTCAAGATTAACTCTTACCTTATCAATATATGTCATATTAACAAAAATACCTCGTTTAGATTGAGTTAAGTCCATTAACGTTCCAACATAATCATTAGGAACAATTATATCAACCTTTACGTATGGTTCTTCAATGTATTCAACCTGAGCAGCAGGAGGTAAATTTGCAGGATTGTCTATTGATAAAACTTCATCCATTGTTGTATGAACTTTATAAACAACAGACGGAGCAGTAGTTACAAGTGATAAATCATATTCACGTTCAAGTCGTTCCTGTATGATTTCCATATGCAACATTCCTAAAAATCCGCATCTAAAACCAAAACCCAATGCACTCGATGTTTCAGGTTCAAAAGTAATACTACTATCTGATAATTTTAATTTTTCTAAAGCTTCTTTTAAATCATGATAGTCTTCATTATCAACAGGATAAAGACCTGAAAATACCATAGGTAATGCTTCTTGATAACCCGGTAAAGCTTCTGAAGCAGGGTTTTCACATGTTGTTATTGTATCACCTACAAAACGTGTTATCTCTTTTATTGAACCGGAAAAATAACCTACATCTCCGCATTTTAAAGATTTACAAGGAACTCTGTCAGGTGTTAAATACCCTAATTCTATAACATCATACTCTTTTCCTGATGCCATAAATCTTATTTTGTCGCCTTCTTTTATTTCACCGTCCATTATTTTGAAAAGGCAGACTGTTCCTAAATAAGAATCATAAGCACTATCAAATACCAATGCTCTTAATGGTTTTTCTGAATTATCCTCAGGAGGAGGAATTAAATCTACAATTGCTTCCAATACATTTTCTACACCCTCTCCTGTTTTTGCACTTACAGGTATTGCAATTGATGCATCTATTCCTAAAACTTCTTCTATTTCTTGTTTTACTCTTTCAACATCTGCTGACGGTAAATCAATCTTATTTATAACAGGTATTATTTCAAGATTTTGTTCTGCTGCAAGGTAAACATTTGCGATAGTTTGTGCTTCAACACCTTGTGTTGCATCTACAATTAATAAGGCACCCTCACAAGCTGCAAGAGAACGTGATACTTCATAAGTAAAATCAACATGTCCGGGAGTATCTATCAAATTAAGCTCATAGTCAGTACCATCATTAGATGTATACTTCATTCTTGCAGTATTCAACTTTATTGTAATACCACGCTCACGCTCAATATCCATTGAGTCTAATAACTGTGCCTGCATATCACGCTTTGCAACTGTTGCTGTTTTTTCCAGCAATCTGTCTGCAAGTGTTGATTTACCATGATCTATATGGGCTATTATACAAAAATTTCTAACATTATTTCTATATTTCATATATGAATTTTATCATAAAATTTATAAACTAACTATAATAGATTTTTAAATTATATGAAAAACAGTTAATAATATTGCTACATCCTATTTTTTCTGATAAAATCTTAAAAAAAGGAATAAGTTATGAAAAAAATATTTTTAGTTTTAGCCATACTATTAATCGGTATTAAAGCTCATACAGCAACTGTTTGGGTAAATGATGCCCGTTTATTATTTCAAAATAATGCATCAATTATAATGGCAATAAATATAAGAACATTTAATGCAAAAGATGTTAATAAAAACGGTATTATAGAAAATAAATACGGAGAAGAACGAGGAAATTTTATAAATGCTATATATCGTCTTGACCAATTGGCATTACAGGGAGTTAATACTATTGAACTTTTGCCTATAACGTCTGTTGGAAAAATTAAAGCTTTAGGAACAGCCGGCTCATTATATGCTTTAAACAGTTTTACAGAAATAAATCCTCAACTTGCAAGTGATAAGTCAAAATTAAGCCCTAAACAACAAGCAATAAGATTTATTGATGAAGCCCATAAACGTAAATTACGTGTAATAGTTGATTTACCATCTTGTGCTTCATATGATTATTATTTAAACAATCAAGTATTATTCTTAAAAAAAGAAAATTTATCACCTGTAATTCCAGGAGATTGGACTGATATAAGAGTTTTAGATGCAGGAAATAATAATTATTTAAATAACAATTTATTGCAAAAATATAAACAATTTATTGATTTAATGTATGAAATTGGAGCAGATGGAATTGTTGCATCAAATGCATCAATGAAACCTTATAAATTTTGGCAGGAATTGATAGATTATACGCGAGAAAAAAGTCCACAATTTCTCTTTATAGCTCAAGCGACAGATAAAGATATGCCTATGCCTGATAAAATCCCTTTTACTCCTTATGATAAACTTTTAGAAGCTGGATTTGATGGATATTTTGCAGGATATTACAGATTTCCTGATTGGAGAACAGCACAAGACTTATATAACCATGTAAAATTCAATACTGAATTGTTTTCTAAATATAAACAAATAAAATCATCTATAGGAAGTTTTTCAACTGTTGATTCAGTAAGTCCTGTTCTTATAAACGGAAGTCAGTATCCTATAATGATTTCTTGGCTTAACGCTACATTACCTGTAAATTCATATTTTGTAGACGGTTTTCAATCAGGTGATGACTATTCATATCCTTGGGAAAATAAAAGAGCCGTAAAATCATATACTGATGATGATTTTTATTTTATACATAAAGGCAAAATAGATTTATTTAATTTTTCACGAAAACCGGGTGGAAATGACGGAAATATAATGCAAAATTTTGTACTTGCAAATAAATTTAAATATATTTTGAACACGACTATTTCTAACCCAAATTTTGTTCCTCTTGCATCAAACATAGATGATGTATTTTCTTTTGCCAGAGCGGATAAAACTAATTCTGTAGTTGTCATAGGTAATATGGATTTTCAGAATATGCAAAATGTTAAAGTTACTGTACCGCATTTGACTGATAAAGTTTCCATTGTACCTATTAAAATAGATGAAATACCTATAATTGAAAAAGGCAGGATAAATACTATTTTAGCTCCAGGTGAAATACAAGTTATGCTGTTAAAAGATTTTTCTATAAAAAAATAAATAATTCTATTTTATCTTTTTCAATGAAGAAATAAAGTTTGTTGTCTGAATATCACCGTCAATAACAGTTAAAAAGACTTGTGCAGTGTTATCTTCGGTTTCAAGTTCAGGTAATTGTGATAGTTCTGCTGCATAATAACTAACTTCATTTTCTGTTTTTATAATAGAATTAACACCTTTTGATAATGCATTGAGTGATATTTTTCTCAAAAATCCGGCTGCACCTTTATTTTTGTTAGAAAATTTTGTATATATCCTCAAAGAAGAATCAAGATTAATAAGGTTTATTCTACCTACAATGAATGAACTTAATTGAGGTGAAGAAGATTTTATATTAATCCTTTCAGCAATATTTTTCTTTATAATCAAACTGCCTGATATTTTTTTGAATGAACCCTCAGGTATATTTATAATATCTACAAGAGTTGACGGACTAATCATCACAACAGGGTTGCGGAATAGGGCAGCCATATTTAAAATGTATTGCACCAACCCCAATTTTGCAATTGATCCGTCCTTAATATTAAACTTTATTGAACCGTTCAAACCGGAATTTTTGTAAGTGTACAACTCAATTAAAGCATCTGCTTTACCTGAAATTTCTCTCGGTAAATTTAACATATCTGAGGCAATTAAATTTGAATCTATATTTTTTCCGCCAAGTCGTATACTTGCTTTTTCTTTTGCTAAATCAGCATAAAATTTAAGAGTGGAAATTCCTTCTGCAAAATCAAATTTATTTGATTTTATTTCTAATATTCCATTTGGAGTAAGTGTTAAATCAGCAGATAAATTACCAAAATTTATATTTTTATATTTACCCTTTTTTACAAAGAAGTTACATTTCTCTATTGTTAGCAAGTTTGGTGTAAATACAATAGGTGTATTTTCACTTTCTGTTACTGTATTTTTATTTTGTATTTCTTCCTGAACTTCAAAATATTTGGAAGAAACTTTACTTGTTGCTATTTTAGGTCTATTATTCGGATTTAACCGACGATTTGGTCTTTGAGGATTAGCTTGAAAAGATTTTATTATATTTTCAATATCAATATCTTCAAGATTTAAATTTATATTTTTAACCACAACAGGAAATATCATTTCATTTTTTATATCTCCGCCAAATTTGTAATCTGTTCTTCTTAGTCTGCCATCTGATATAATATGCACCGTTTGAGAATTTGTTACAAGTTTTGCATTTTTTATAATAAATTTTTGTCCTACAACCATTACATCTTTTAGTGTCATATTTCCTGATAAATAAGGTGTTTTAGAATTAACATACTTTAATTTACCGCTTACTGTTCCGTTTCTGAACAGTCGTTTACTTACTAAAATATTAAAAAATTCACTTGGTAACGGTTCGGGTATATCAAATTCCATATCAGTTAATTGTGCTGTTTTTAAATTTACATTTCCATTCAAAATTACCATTGGTTCGATATGTGCATTTCTTGTAATTTTTTCGGATATATAATAGCTTATTCGTTCTATCCATAAATTATCACCGTTTATATGCATTTTTGTTCCCAAATATCTGTCAAATTTTGTTGAACTTATAGAGGAATCCTCTAACAAAATATTACTGCCTTTAGGTACTTTAAAGCCCCCGCCAATATCAACTTTACCGGAATTATCATATTCTATCTTTACTCCCATATTTGAATTTCCAATAAGAGTAATTTTTATGCCGGAAAGTTTAGAAACATATTTTGCAAATTCATTTGTTGCTTTTCCGCCAACAAGTATATTTGTCTTAACCGTTCTTGTATAATCCTTTACTTCTCCAAACATTTTTACAATATTTTTTTGATTTGAACCGTAAAAACCGTTTACATTATCAATTTTTATATTATTATTATCCATAATTATATTACCGCTGAGTACGGTAACGGGAATATCTGCTAAAGGTACAAGATTGAACTTTATATTATTAGTATTAATTTTTCCGTTTATATTACCGTTTTTAAGGTTATAATTAAATTTAAATGTTCCTCGCAATTTACTAAAGTTTTCAAGTATTTTATCTCCACCTGCAACTACTAAATCTGATTTTAAAAACTCTTTTACATTATCTATATCAAATTTTGTCGAAGATATTGTTATATCATAATCTTTTTCACTAATAACCGAATTAATATATACTTTTGAACGGTTTACTATAAATTCAAAATTGTCTGTATATAGCTTATTGTCTTTTATATAAACATTATTTCTGTCTTTAAAGCCAACTTTTAAATCACTATTATTGTGATTAATTAAAACAAGAAGTCCAAAATGAAGATATTTTGGATTTTTTGATTGGTTTAATTCTATATCTTTTGCTAATAGTTTTATTAATACATTTTGAGGAGTTTTATATATTATTGTACCTTTTTTTACATATAACAGTGCATTAAACCAATCAAATATATACTCTGATTTTTTTTGTTCTTCTGCTTGTTTAAATTTTAAATCTTGTAAAGCATTTGTATCAACATAAATCTCATCTGCACCTAATTTTTGAAGAATTACCTTTTTGTTTAATATTTCTTTTAAAGAGATTGTTCCTTGCGTATTTTTAATTACCAAAAGTTTTTTACCTGTTTTTGTAAGAGTTAAATTTTGAACGCTAAAATTTATAACAGGAGTTTTACTTACATCTAATAACGGCTTTTCTATTTGTAAATCTGCATCAGTTAATTCTTTTATTGATTTTTGTGCAAGATTTAAAACCTGTTCATTTTGAATAGATTTAGGTAAAATTACAAACCAACAAACAGGTATAAATAAACATATTGATATTATAATCAAAATTAATAGGCATATTAAAACTTTAGTATATTTCTTCATAAAATATTTGAACTATCCCTGCTAAAAATGTATTTTATCACAAATAAAAATTTTAGGAAATTATATAAATACAAACCGCTCATTTTATATGAACATAAAATGTAATGTCATGCTGAATTAATTTGATGACTGTTTCTAAAATTTAGTAATAATTAATATTATAAACGAACTTGTGCTAAATCATGTAATTTTTTATATAATGCAATTTCTTCATCAGAAAGATTTTTAGGAATTTCAATATTAACAGTTACAATCATATCACCTGTTACTCCGTTTTTTGTAAGTCCTAATCCTGCAAGCCGATACTTTTGACCTGAACTTGTTTTAGGCATGATTTTCATTGACACATTGCCTGATGATGTCGGAACATTTATTGATGTACCCAATACTGCCTCAGAAGGTGTTATCGGTATTGTAAATAATATATTTAAATCATCATATTTAAAATTGGTATTGTTTTCAATAACAACATTTAAATATAAATCTCCGTTTTTACCGCCATTTGTTCCAGGATTTCCTTCTGATGGAATTCTTATTTTTGAATTTGGTTTTATATTTGCAGGTATTTTGACAGTTATTTTTTTATGCTGCGATTCAACACCCGTTCCATCGCAAACAGGACAATTCATTCCATTTGCAAATACTCTTCCATGACAATTTGAACATTCTTGTGATGATAAAATATTAACAGTTTTTGAAACTCCATTTAAAGCTTCTTCCATTGAAATAATAACATCTGTGGTAATATCCGTTCCATTAACAGGACGAGCGGTTTTTTTCTTATTTTGTTTTTGCGATGCATTATGAAAACCATTCATTATATCTTTAAAAATATTTTGAAACGCATCATCCTCTTTTTTATTTTCTTCTTGTTTTTGTTGGGTTTTATTGTCAGTTGATTTTTGAGAATATTGATTTTGTGATTTAAAAACTTCTTCTTGCTGTTCTGTTTGTCGATATGCTTTTTGAGCTTCTCTTCTTGCCGCATTATCACTTGTTGTTTTATTGTAGCTGAATATTCCTCTTAAAATATCATAGCGTTTTCTTTTTGTTTCATCAGAAAGAGTTTCATAAGCTTCTCTTACTTCTTTAAATTTTTCAGCACCTGAATCACCTGCAACATCAGGGTGATATTTTCTTGCAAGTTTTCTGTATGCAGATTTTATTTCATCCACACTTGCACTTGGAGAAATTTCCAATATATCATAATAATTTTTTTGCTCAGATACCATATATTATATAATAATATATTTTTTTTAATTGGCAATTGTCCTAAGTTACTTAACAATGAATTAAAATTTATTTTATATTTATTTAAAAATTAATTTTTATATTCCATAAAAAATGACTCCCGTTAGGAAGCCAAAATTCTGCGTTGAGTGTACGACATTAGAACTTTTTTGTCAAGATTTTTATGAAAAATTTATCAATTTGAATAGTATGAAATTGTTTTATTTAATGGAAAATTTACAACATAACGACCAATTTATGCTATAATTAGTATATATGGATTTAAAAAGTAAAAATATTTCTCATATCATTGAAAATATAAGTGCTGATAGGTTATCTTCGTACAGATTTAATGATAGTGAAGACATGGAAACAATTTTAAATCGCTACATATTTAATGTTGAAGTTTCTGAAAGTTTTTATCCTGTTTTATCAGCATTAGAAATATCTTTGCGAAATAGATTGTATAATGCAGTAGCAAAATTAAAAGGCGATAATTGGCTGTTAAAAGAGATTAGTCAACAAAATTTGTTATCACAAAATGCTTGTGAAATTCTTTGTAACGTTTATAACAAATTAAATATTAAATACCGAAATGTTTCAACAGGAGCTATAATTGCAGAATTAACATTTGGTTTTTGGATAAATTTGTGCAGAAAATCCTATAAAAATAGTTTATGGGACAAACAGGGCTTTTTTGAGAGTGTGTTTCCTGATTTCGATAATTATTTTAATAGTCCAACCCTAGATAAAACAAAAATCATATTTCCATTATTAAAGGATATTTTAAGACTAAGAAACAGAATATTTCACCATGAAATTATAATAAACAATAAAAATGGTATTGAAAACTGTTATAGTCAAACAAAGAAAGTTTTGTACTCATTATCAAAAGATTACGCAGAAATATTCGAAAATAGTTTTAGATTTGACTCTATAATAAAGCAAAAGCCCCAGCAACTCCAATAGCGTGGTACATCAACTGGGACTGTACATTTACATTATAAAATATTTTTTATAAAAATTCAATCCCATTTATGAATAAGTACAATAAACTTTTACAATTCATATTTACATATTTTATAATAATATTTTCATTCTCAGCTCGTTCACGCTCGAACCTGACAAGGCGTTGCCTTGTGGTTCTCGTCTTCCATAAAAAATGACTCCCGTTAGGAAGCCAAAATTCTGGGATGGAAGGACTCGAACCTCCGAAATGCCTGGACCAAAACCAGGTGCCTTACCACTTGGCGACATCCCATTATGCGTAATTCAATTTTAATTGCCTTGATTTGTTTTGTCAATATTTATTATTTAATTATTAAATAACCGACAAAAATATACTATATAAATTATCTCTAAACAATAATAGTAATATTGTAAAGATTTGTAAATTATCATATCCAAAATATTAAAGAAAACATGCAAATTTGCCGATAATGCTTATGTAAGGGAAATGATAGTTTCAGTAAGGAGTCAACTATGGGTATAGCAGCAAATC
>Ga0256405_10005273_pt1 | contig 22711 bp, 17 predicted proteins | sample RumenRJG_02DNA_FD_189096 | JGI IMG/M metagenome (GOLD analysis project Ga0256405, IMG submission 189096) | Bovine rumen microbial communities from Lethbridge, Alberta, Canada - RJG_02 | ecosystem: Host-associated > Mammals > Digestive system > Stomach > Rumen | place: Canada: Alberta... | reverse complement strand
AGGAACATTGATAATCTTATTGCCTTGATTTTCCTTCGTTGTGGCGGAAGGAAAATCTACTTGCCTGGAAGGATCCCTTTGAAGGTGTCTTGACCCACATCTTCTAGGGAAGAATCTTCATAATTCACAATTAATTATGGATTGTGGACTTCATCCGTAAAATCCCGGCCGGAGCGGAAACGGACTTTTGAAAAGGCTTTTTGCAGTTGTGTTTTTCCTGTTGCTAAATGACAAATCATTATGAATTGTGAATTATGAATTATGAATTAAACTCTTCTCTTCTGCCGGACGGCAGCAGCTACGGGTTCTGGGAGACCGAGCCTGTATGGGAACGGGAGCTCTTTGTGAACGGTTCGGATCCGGCTGCTTCGGATGATAATGACGGCAGCGAGGCTCATCCTTTCCGGACGATCAGCCGGGCGGCGGCGGAAGCAACGCCGGGCACCCGGGTGCGGATCCATGCGGGCCTGTACCGGGAATGCGTGAAGCCTGCCCGGGGCGGTACGGATCCGGAGCATATGATCTCCTATGAAGCCTTCGGCGACGGGGACGTGGTCATCGGCGCCTCGGAGGAAGTCAGGGACTTTATCCCCAGCGAAGGCTGGATGCTGAACCGGGGCTGGGGAGCGGAGCAGCCGGAGGACGCCCGCGTCTGGGAATATGACCTGGATCCGGACCTGTTCCGGGGCTACAATCCTTTCTGCGCGGTGAACATCCTGCACGACCGGCTGTTCATTGAGTATGACAAGACGGATATGACCACCTACCTGAACCGGCGGGGCTGCGTCTTCTGCGACGGCAAACCGCTGAAGCAGGTGCCGCTGTACGGCGGCATGGCGCAGGAGGACAACACCTACTGGGTGGAAGCCAACGGCCAGAAGGTGCATTTCCGCCTGGAGTATGACGAGGATCCGAAGGATCACCGGATCGAGGTGACGGTGCGGGAGCAGTGCTTCGCGCCGGATAAGCCTTTCCTGAACTATATCCGGGTGAAGGACCTGGTTTGCGAGCACGCGGCCACCGGCGCGCCGGTACCGCAGCGCGGGGCGATCTCCGCCTACCGGGGCCACCACTGGATTATTGAGGGCTGCACGGTTTACTGGACCAACGGCGTGGCGATTGATGTGGGCAACGAGTGCTGGCATCATACTCACCGGCCGGACGAGGTCATCGGATACAGCGTGATCCGCAACTGCACTATCCAGGACGCGGGCGTCTGCGGCATTGCCGGGATGTTCGCGGAGGGGATGCTGATTGAAGGCAACGTGATTGAGGGAACCGGCTGGCAGAAGATGGAGCTGAGCTGGGAGGCCGGAGCCATCAAGCTGCACAACAGCGTGAACGGCCTGATCCGCAACAACGTTTTCCGGAACACCTTCCGGGCGGACCACCTGTGGCTGGACTGCGGGAACGAGAACAACCGGATTACCGGCAACCTGTTCCTGGACGGTATTGAACAGCGGGAAGCGATCTTTATCGAGTGCACCCGGGAAGGCGTCAACCTGATCGACCACAACATCATCTGGAACGTGGAAGGCCGGTTTGATCCGGCGAAGGTGCCGGCGGAGCCCGGCTCTTCCGGCTGGTACAAGCTCCGGGAGAACGAGGCGGTGAACGGCTACGGCGTCTACGGGGAGGGAACGGACCGGCTCCATGTGTCCCATAACCTGATCGGCCGCTGCCGCCACAGCGGGTATTACCTTAAGCCCGTACCCTTCCGCATGCACGGCTTGCTGCGGGGCGGCACATCCCGGGACGCGAAGATCCGGAACAATATCTTCTATGACTGCGGCGAGGCGGCCATTGATTTCCCCACCCGGGACAATGAGGCGGAGGGCAACCTGTATGTGCGTATGCAGGGCGGCTACCTGCGGGTGATGTATCCGGAACCGGAAAACTGCCTGGACCTCAGATCCTGGCAGGATTTCTTCGGCTTTGACAAAGAGGGGCAGAACGCCTGGTTCGACATTGACCTGGACGAGGAGACCGGAGAAGCGGTTTTCCGCCCCGCGGAAAAGGCGCCCTTCGGATTCCCGCGGGACCTGGAAAGACAGAACATGATCCTGGAGCCTGAAAAGGTCCGGAAGGTTCCTGCGGACAAAGACCTGCCCTATGAGCAGGAGGAAAAGGTGCTGCCGGGGCCATGGAAAAAATTCAGAATTCAGAATTAAGAATTCAGAATTAAATGTTGACTTCGTCAGCGTGAAATATTCGGCTGACGCCGAATGTGACAGTTTCTTATAGCCTGTATCTGATTCAGACTGAAAAAACTATATATCATTATGCATTGTGCATTGTTCATTATGCATTGAAAAAGCCGGAGGTGTGTTTATGTTAAGACAGGTAAGGACAGAGAACGGCCTCGTTCGGGGTATTGAAGCGGCGGATCCGCGGATCACGGCCTTCAAGGGCATTCCCTTTGCCGCACCGCCCATCGGGAAGAACCGCTGGCGGGCGCCCCAGCCCTGTGAAAGCTGGGCGGGCGTACGGGACTGCTCCCGTTTCGCGCCCATTTCCATGCAATGGATTCCCGGCCTGGGAGACGATATCTACTGCCGGGAGTGGCATGTGGATCCGGAAATCCCCATGGGCGAGGACTGCCTTTACCTGAACGTCTGGACAAAGGCGAAGAAGGCGGACGAGAAGATGCCCGTTCTGGTCTGGTTCTTCGGCGGCGGCCTCCAGTGCGGTTATCCCGCGGAAATGGAATTTGACGGGGAGCGGATTGCCCGCCGGGGCATCGTGGTGGTCACCGTCAATTACCGGGTCGGCGCCCTGGGCTTCCTGACCCACCCGCAGATCAGCCGGGAACAGCCGGACGCTCCGGCCAACTTCGGCAACCTGGACCAGCAGGCGGGCCTGAAATGGGTGCAGCGCAATATCGCGGCCTTCGGCGGGGATCCGGGCAGGGTGACCATTGCCGGCCAGTCCGCCGGTGGCGGCAGTGTCATGAGCCAGCTGGCCTGCCCGGCCAACAAGGGACTGTTCTCCGGCGCGGTGGTCATGAGCGCCATGATCTTTGATCCCTATCTCCGGCGGGAGGTGGGCCGCCCGGAAACCCTGAAGCAGGCGGAGAAAAAAGGCGAGGATTTCTTTGCCTTCCTGAAGGTGAAGAGCCTGGAGGAAGCCCGCGCCGTGGACGCGGTGACCCTGCAGCGCAGCTATGAAAAATACATGGAAGGTCATACGCCTTTCTTTACCGTGCAGGATGACCTGTTCTGCGTAGGGGACCCGATTGCCCTGTATACCCGCGGGGAATGCGTGGACGCCGTGATGATGACCGGCAACACCTCGGACGAATTCCTGAACACCATTGATGCGGAGAACGGAGACCAGCTGAAGGAGAAGGCGGAAAAGCTCTTCGGCAGCAAGGCGGGACGGTTCCTTTCCTTCCCGGAAACCGGCGAAAAGGTTCCGGATCAGGGCTATGCCCCGGTCAGCGGGATTGAGTGCACGGTCAAGGGCGTTCTTTCGAAGACCGCCCGGGCCGGAAAGAAGGGGTACTGCTACTGCTTCGATCCGGATATGCCCGGCTGGGACAACCCCGGCACCTTCCATTCCTCGGACCTGTGGTTCTGGTTTGAAACCCTGGCCAAGTGCTGGAGACCCTTTACCGGCCGCCATTACGACCTGGCCCGGCAGATGTGCGATTATTTCTGCAACTTCATTAAAACCGGCGACCCGAACGGGGAGGATCTTTGCGGCCTGGCCCTGCCGGAGTGGAAGCCCTGGTCGGCGGAGGAACCCTGCACCATGCGGTTTGAAAAAGACGGCACCGTGCCGTCTGCCGAACCGCTGACGCCCTTCAAACAATTCCTGTCCGACCGGATTATGGAAAGAATTGACAGCATCTGACCGGTTTTCGGTCTCTTTTCCCCGGATGACGTAAATGTTTGCAGCAACAGAACAAAATCCATAAACTGGAAATCGCTGCCGGAAAGTTCCTGTGATAAAAAAGGAAGTTTTCGGCAGTGTTTTTTGTGCCGAAAGAAGGATTTTGATCAAAAATTGTCGAAAAATTACATGAAAGTTACATCAAAAAAGTGGAAAAATCACATGTAACAATCTTTTAAGGAATTTGAAACAAGCCCTAAATACTTGACGTTGACAGGAATATGTGCGGTCGCTATATTACAAATAACCCAGGGAAATTGATGGCCATGCCGCAAGAATATTGCTCATTCCGCGACACGACCTTGCGCCTGCGGAGCTGCTCCGCGAGGCCCATAAGGAGTGAAAGCTGATATGAAATCCACCGTAAGGATCCGTCTCCTGTGCCTTCTGCTGTGCCTGGCAGTGCTGGCGCCCTGCGCGTCCGCCCTGTCAGAGACCACAAAGGTCACGGGATACCTGCTTCGCCTCCGGGAGGGGGCGTCCACAGACAGCAAGGTGATCGACGCCTATCCCCGCGGGACCAAGGTGACTATCCTCAAAAAAGGGGATACCTGGACCAAGGTCAGCGTGAAGGATAAGGAAGGGTACATGATGACCTGCTATCTGGCCTACAGTAAAGACAAACCGGAGGAGGAAAAGAACGGGGACGCTGGCCGGAAGTCCTCGTCCGCGACTTCTTCTTCATCTTCTTCCAAATCTTCTTCAGGGTCTTCTTCCAGTGCTTCCTCCAAAGCCAGCAAGAATGAGAAGTCTTCCTCCTCCGGCTCTACTATGTACATCGAAAAGGGCGCCCGGGTAAACTTCCGGGAAGAAGCCAACAGCGACAGCGCGGTCATCGACTCCTACCGCGGCGGCACCAAGGTAACCGTGCTGAAGAAAGGCAGGTACTGGAGCCGGGTTGAAATCAACGGCGTTGTAGGGTACATTGCAACGGAATTCCTGACAGACGAAAAGTAAGACGCAAAAGAGGACCGGAAAATCCGAGCCTCTTTTTGTGTTAATTCACAATTCATAATTCGTTTAGTTCCGTGCCTGTGATACCAACACGCTGAATGCGGTCTGCAGGTGCAGAAAATGGTATGTCATTCCGACCGGAACGAAGTGGAGTGGAGGAATCCCATGCTATTTATAGCAAGGGATCCTTCGACTTCGCTCAGGATGACAGCCATTAGGCTCCGAACACCATGCGCATTGAATGATTCCAACGTGCGGTCAGTATCTGAAATTATGAATTATGAATTGTGAATTATGAATTAAAAAAGGCTGTTGTCAGCCTTTTTTCTGTACTTCTTCAATCAACTCAAGTACACGCTTTGTTCCATCTGCAGGCGGAGCGTTTCTCAGCGCTTCCGTCAGCTCATCCCTTTCCGCCCAGGTTTCCCGGATTTCCTGCACCATGGTTTCGGGCGTCATGTTTTCCTGCAGGAGGACGCGGCACAGGCCGCGCTTTTCCAGGCTCTTTGCGTTCAGGATCTGGTCGCCGCGGCTGGCGCCCTTGGGGTAGGGGATCAGCAGCATCGGCCGGCCCAGGGCCTGGAACTCGCACAGGGCGTTGGCGCCGGCCCGGCTGAGCACCAGATCAGTGCAGGCCAGTACGTCCGGCAGGTCCGCGTCCAGGAATTCAATCTGTTTATATCCGGGCGTGCCTTCCAGTTCCGCGTCCAGGTTGCCCTTGCCGCAGATATGGGCGATATCAAAGTGGGGGGTCAGTTCAGGCAGAGCTTTGCGCAGGCAGGCGTTCACGCTCTGGGCGCCGGAGGAGCCGCCCATCATCAGCAGCACGGGCTTCTGTCCGTCAAAGCCCAGCAGGGACAGCCCTTTTTCGCGGCTGCCGGTAAACAGCTCCGGCCGCAGGGGCGTGCCGGTCATTTCCGCTTTGCTGCCCAGGGCTTCCGCGCATTCCGGGAAGGTGGTGGCAAACCGGGAGGCGAAGGGCTTGCACAGCTTGTTGGCCAGGCCGGGAGTCAGGTCGCTTTCATGGCAGAGCACCGGAATCCGGTGCAGCCAGGCGCCGAAGACCACCGGTACCGCGACGAAGCCGCCCTTGGAGAACACCACGTCCGGTTTGATTTTGCCCATCAGCCGGGCGGACTGGAAGGCGCCTGCGATCACCCGGAAGGGATCGGTAAAGTTCTTCCAGTCGTGATAACGGCGGAGTTTGCCGCTTTTCACCGCGTGATAGGTCACCCCTTCCACGGCGCGCATCTTCGGCGCTTCCATTCCGTTTTCCGTACCGATATAGTGGATTTCGTACCCGGCTTCCTGCAGCCTGGGAATCAGCGCCAGGTGAGGCGTCACATGGCCCAGGGTTCCGCCGCCGGTCAAAACGATTTTCTTCAAAAAAACACCCCTGTCGTATCAATGAAAAATGAAGAATGAAGAATGAAAAATGATAGATGGTTACTCTGTTATTATATCGATATAAGCAGTAATACACAAATGGTATTTATGGGACGTTGCAACTTGGGATGATGAAAACGGGGACAATTCGGAATTATTCGCCTGCGGCGTAGCAAGGGATTCCTCCACTCCACTTCGTTCCGGTCGGAATGACACTATAACGTGGAGGCGTTGAGGCTGCGGAGAGCAGGAATGTGAAAGTATATATCATTATGAATTATGAATTATGAATTTTCCAAAGATCAAGCGGCTGCAAGCCTGCTTGATTTTTGGAAGGTTGTATGGCATGATATCGACAAACGACAACCGGAGATGGAAGCATGGAGAAGAAGAATATCACGATTTATGATATTGCCAGGGAAGCTCAGGTCAGTCCGGCCACTGTATCCCGGATCCTGACCGGGACTACCTCCGTGCGCGAAGAAAAACGCAAAAGGGTGATGGAAGTCATCCGGAAGCACGACTTCCATCCGAATGCCTATGCCCGGGCCCTGACGGAGAACCGGAGCCGGACCATCGCCATGATCGTGGCGCACAGTGACAACTCCTATTACAGCAGCGTGTTCGCCGCCTGCGAAAGCGAAGCCCACAAGCGGGGCTATGTGACCATGCTGATGGATACCTCCTCCCGGCCGGAGAAAGAGGTTTCCGCCCTGAACCGCATCCGGGAGCTCCGCCCTGAGGCGGTTATCCTCTGCGGCGGCCGCATTGACCTGGAAAAGCAGGACCCGGCCTTTACCCACCTGCTCCGGCAGACGCTGGGCTATACCCGGATTGTGGTGGGCGCCCGCAGCCCCATGCCGGAAATCCCGGGAATCTTTGTGGATCACCGGGCTTCCGTGGAGATCGCCGTCCGCTACCTGGCGGGACTGGGACACCGGGAGATCGGGTTTGTCTATGCGGGAAGCGAATACTACGGTACGGTGGAGCGGCTGGACTGTTTCCGCCGGGTGATGGGCGAACTGGGCCTGCCGGTGGAAGAGGAGATGCTGATCGGCGTATCGGACTATACCGTGAAGGCAGGCCTGGAGGGCGTGGAGACCCTGCTGAAGCTGAAAAAGCGGCCCACCGCCCTGCTGGGCATGAACGACCTGGTCAGCGCGGGCATCCTGCAGGGCCTGCTGGCCGCCGGGCTGCACGTGCCGAAGGATATTTCCCTCCTGGGCTTTGACGACACCTTTGTGACCGGCATTACCACTCCGCAGCTCACCTCCGTGGGGTACGACTACCAGGCCTTCGGCACTGCCCTGGTGCAGGCGGCGCTGGATCCGGAGAACCCCTGGCAGCCTGAAAAACGGATTCCGGTTTTCATCACGGAGAGGGAATCCTGCGCGGCACCGCTAAAATAAAAAGACAAAACATGTATAATATGGTAAAAAAGCATAAAGATCTTGCAATGCCATGACACATTTGTTATAATAATTCCAGACAAAGAAGATCCAAATTTGATTTTGCTTAAGGAATGAAAGGGTTTCCGGGTTTTTTACGACAGGAGGATTGAAACCGGTTTCATTTTTTTCTCAGAGATTTGAAACCGGTTTCAGAATTCCGGAAAGTACATGTTTCTGTCAGGACCGAGAGAGAAGGAGTGAGTCACTTGCAGAAAGCTGCGCAGCAGAAGGTAATCAATTACCGCAAACCTTCCGTGGGCCGCACACTGAAGCAGAACAGGACGCTGATTTTTATGTGCATTCCGGCAATCCTGTTCTTTTTCGTATTTTCCTACCTGCCCATGCCGGGCGCGTACATCGCCTTCACAAACTATAAATACGGCAATGGCTTCTGGGGCATTTTCACCAGTCCCTACGTGGGCCTGAAGAACTTCCAGTTCCTCTTCATCTCCGGCCAGCTGGGACTGCTGCTGAAGAATACAGTGCTGTACAACCTGGCTTTCATCATCCTGGGAAACATCCTGCAGCTGACCTTTGCCATCATGCTGAATGAAGTGGCCTGCAAGGGTTACAAGAAGACGGCCCAGAGTATCATGTTCCTGCCGTACTTCATTTCAGACGTTCTGGTGTCCCTGCTGGTGTACAACCTGATCAACTACGACTTCGGCTTCATTTCCCACCTGGTGCGGAACCTGGGCGGTACCATGCCGAAGGTTTACCAGAACCCGGGGGCCTGGCCCTTCATCATCGTGCTGGTTCACCTGTGGAAGTCCACCGGTTACGGCACGGTGGTCTACTTCGCCGCCATCACCGGCATGGACTCCTCCATGATGGAAGCGGCGCAGATCGACGGCGCCAACGCCTGGCAGCGCATCCGCTACATTACGTTGCCTACCCTGAAGCCCACGGTCATCATCCTGTTCCTTTTCGCCATCGGCGGCATCCTGAAGGGCAACTTCGGACTGTTCTACAACCTGGTCGGCAACAACTCCATGCTGTTCAAGACCACGGACATCATTGAAACCTACGTGTACCGGTCCATGATGAACAGCTTCAACTTCTCCCAGAGCAGCGCCGTCGGCCTGTTCCAGAGCGTGGTCGGATTCTTCATTGTGCTGGGGGCTAACGCCTTCGTGAAGCACCTGGATCCGGATTACGCCCTGTTCTGAGCGGAAAGGAGGAAGGGAAAAATGACTGAAAAGATTCCTGCCGGGCACCTGATGCATTCGACCCATATCCGCAAGGATAAGAGCCAGATTGTTATCAATGTGCTGACCTATATCCTGGTTACCATTTTCTGCGTCATGTGCATCCTGCCATTCTGGATGATCATCGCGTCCTCCTTCGCCACAGAGGACAGCATCCGCCGGTCCGGCTTCACCCTGTGGCCTTCGGAATTCACCACCTTCTCCTATGAACTGCTTTTCCGCAGCCCGGACCAGATGATCGGCGCCTATATCGTGACCATCGGCCTGACGGTCGTGGGAACCCTGATCGGCCTGTTCATTATTGCCATGACAGGCTACGCTCTGCAGCGGAGGGACTTCCCCTACCGGAACGGGATCATGTTCTATATTTACTTCACCTCCCTGTTTTCCGCCGGCCTGGTGCCTTTCTACCTGCTGATGGTTCAGTACCTGAACCTGCGGGACAGCTACTTCGCGATCCTGCTGCCCCTGCTGATGAGCTCCTGGCTGATCGTACTGATGAAGAACTTCGTGAAGGCCATTCCCCATGAGATCACCGAATCCGGCAAGATCGACGGGGCAGGGGACTTCCGGATTTTCTACAGCCTGATCCTGCCGAACCTGAAGCCGGCCCTGGCCACCATCGGCCTGTTCCTGGCCCTGAGCTACTGGAACGAGTGGTATTACAGCTCCCTGTTCCTGACCACCAAGGTGGAATACCGGCCCCTGCAGTATCACCTGTATAACGTGATCAACAAGGTGGCCAGCCTGAAGAACTCCGTGGCCGGCTCCAACGTGGTCATTACCGACCTGCCCGGCGAAACCCTGAAGATGGCCACCGCCGTGGTTGCCACCGGCCCCATCATCCTGCTGTACCCCTTCGTGCAGAAGTACTTCGTTGCCGGCTTGACAGTGGGCGCAGTGAAGGGATAAATCGCGAAGCGCTTTATCCCTCCAAATTCACAATTCATAATTCATAATTCATAATTCATAATGAAAGTTACTGAAACCGCCGGAACTGCTCATTATGAGACATGGATTAGGAAACAGGGATTGTGAACGGAACACCAGTTGGTATCACGGTCAACAAATTATGAATTATGAATTATGAATTCTGAATTGATCTCGGATTTACGCCCGGATGGGCTGAATCATATTTAGTAAGGAGGACATCCCATGAAAAAACTGATTGCGGTTTTCCTGACACTGGCCATGCTGCTCAGCATCGTGCCGGTCCTGGCCGAAAGTGCCATCGACACGTCCGAACACGTGAAGATCGTGTACCTGGTGACCGGCGACAAGCCCACCAACCGGACCGATGAAGTGCTGGCGAAGATCAACGAGCTGCTGACCGAAAAGATCAACGCGGAGCTGGAGTTCCGCTGGATCGAATGGACCGACTGGCAGACCCAGTACAACCTGGCCCTGGCCACCCAGAGCGGCGACATCGACCTGATCGGTACCGCCACCGACTGGCTGGACGCCTGGCCCAACAGCCAGAAGGGCGCTTTCCTGCCCCTGACGGAAGACATGCTGAAGACCTACGCCCCCAAGACCTGGGAGAGCGTGTCCGAAGCGCACTGGAACCTGTGCAAGTACAACGGCGACATCTACCTCATGCCCGAAGACAACTACGCGCAGTGGACCAACCACGGCTTCATGTACCGCGGCGACTGGGCCAAGGAAGCCGGACTTGAAAACGGCGTGCATTCCTGGGAGGACCTGGGCGTGTACTTCAAGTACATCAAGGAAAACAAGGATGGCGTGATCCCGTGGGACGCCAACGGTAACGGATCTTCCTACAGCCCCCAGATGGCCGGCGGCTGGCAGACCTCCCATACCGGCAACATCGCCATTGAAGGCTTCCCGGTAGCCATCTTCTACGGCGAAAGCAAGGACAACCCCTACACCCTGAGCCGCTACTATGTGGAAGGCGACGAACTGGTGAACTTCGCCAAGACCATGAAGGAATGGGCCGACGCCGGTTACTGGCGCGCAGACGTGCTGAACTACACCGGTGACGTGGTTGCCGAAATGGAAGAAGGCAAGACCGGCGCCCATCAGCACCACACCCAGACCTGGACCAGCGAGCGGACCGCCATGGAACGGAAGCAGCCCGGTTCCGACCTCGGCTTCTTCTGGTTCGGTGAGGAAGCTTCCAACCTGATCTCCCTGAACATCACCCACGGCGCCATGGCTGTGGCGGCCCAGAGCAAGAATCCGGAACGCGCCCTGATGGTCTATGACCTCATGCGGAACGATCCCGAAATCTATCACCTCATGCAGTACGGCTTCGAAGGCGATATGTACACCGTGGATGAGAACGGCCTGTTCTCCCGTCCCGATGGCTTCGAAGACTCCGTGGACGGCGTCTCCTTCAACTTCTGGTGGGGCCGCAACGACAACCTGGAGTACCGCAACGCGCAGCTCGACTGGGACGCCATCCAGAAGATGTATGACGCCTATGACGCGGTCAAGATCGACTATCCCTACGGACAGTACATCTATGACAACTCCATGGTGGGCGTCTTCATGGACAACCTGAGCAATGTGTACAACACCTATATGCCCCGTATCGTCTTCGGTATGAACGATGATCCGGAAGCGCTGGTGGCTGAGTTCCGTCAGGCTCTGCAGGATGCCGGCATCGAAATGGTGATGTCCGAGATCCAGGGCCAGCTGGACGCTGTTTACGCCAAGTAATTTCCTGACTTCGGGGCTGTCCGCGGTGTGCACTCCGCCGGGGTCAGCCCCCTTTTTATGCCCGCGGCGCCGCGCGTGAGCGGCAGGGGGCGACAATCCTTCCAAAGGAGAAACGCATATGAGAAAAAGCATCTGCCTGAATGACGGCTGGCGGTTCCATCTCGGGGACGCTGCCGATGCGTACTATATGGGTTATGACGACCGGGGCTGGCGGCAGGTGACCGTTCCCCATGACTGGGCGGTGGAGCATCCTTTTGATCCCTGCTGGGCCAGCGGCACGGGCTATCTTCCCGGCGGCGTCGGCTGGTACCGGGGGCATTTCTGCCTGGACGGAGAGGACGCCGCCCGCAGGGTCCGCGTCACTTTTGAGGGCGTCTACAAGCGCGCCCGGGTCTGGATCAACAGCAATTACCTCGGGCAGCATGCCTACGGCTATACCGGTTTTTCCTTTGACATCAGCGAATTCGTCCGTCCCGGGGAAAATGTGATCGCCGTCCGGGTGGATCACAGCGAGGTAGCGGATTCCCGCTGGTACACCGGTTCCGGAATCGACCGGCCGGTGAAACTGACGGTGACGGATCCGGTCTGCTTTCAGGAGCACGGAGTTTTTGCCGTGACCGAGGCGGACGACGGAGAGGAAGCGGTGATCCAGGTCCGGTATGAAACCGAAGGAGCGGAAGCTGTGCGCTTCGTCCTGCGGACGCCGGAAGGACAGACCGCCGCGGAAGGAAAGGCGGAGGGCGCGAAGGGCTGCCTGCGGCTGCAGGTGGTTTCACCCCGGCGCTGGGGTCCGGCGGATCCCTTCCTGTACACCCTGTGCGGCGAAGCGGAAAAGAACGGAACGGTCTGCGACCGGCTGGAGATTCCCTTCGGCGTCCGCACGGCCGTCTTTGACGCGGATAAGGGTTTCTTCCTCAACGGAGAGAACATGAAGCTCAAAGGCGTCTGCGTGCATCATGACGCGGGCTGCCTGGGCGCCGCGGTGCCGGAAAGCGTATGGCGGATCCGTCTGGAAAAGCTGAAGGCCATGGGCTGCAACGCCCTGCGGACCGCGCACAACCCGCCGGATCCGGATCTGCTGGACTTGTGCGACCGGCTGGGCTTCCTGGTGATGGACGAGGCCTTCGACGAGTGGGAAGGTATCAAGAATAAATGGTGGCAGGGGCATAACGTCTATCCGCCCAAGCATTTCGGCTACGCGGAGGATTTTCCCCAGTGGCATGAGCAGGATCTGCGCGCCATGGTGGAGCGGGACCGGAACCATCCCTGCGTGATCCTCTGGAGCATCGGCAATGAAATCGACTATCCCAACGATCCGTACGTGACGCCCCTGTTCAAGGAGGTGCTGGGCAACAACGACGCCAATAAGCCCCTGGCGGAGCGTCTGTATGATAACCGGAAACCGGACGCGGGCCGCCTGGCGAAGGTGGCGGCGGAGCTGACGGCGCAGGTGCACGCCCTGGATGACAGCCGGCCGGTGACCAGCGCCCTGAGCTTTCCGGAACTGAGCAACCGTACCGGCTACGCGGACGCCCTGGACCTGGCGGGTTACAACTACCGGGAGCAGTTCTACGAGGAGGATCATAAGGCCTATCCCGGCCGGGTGATCCTGGGCAGTGAGAACAGCCACGATCCGGCGGCCTGGCGGGCGGTGACGGAGCATGAATTTATGGCGGGCCAGTTCCTCTGGACCGGCGTGGATTTCCTGGGCGAATGCCCCGGCTGGCCGAAGCGTATCAGCCAGGCGGGCGCCCTGGATCTGCGGGGAAAGGAGAAACCCCTGTATGCCCAGCGCCTGGCGCTGTGGACCAAAGACCCGGTGATCCGCATTGCCGTGGGTCCCGGGGAGGAGGAACACGATTCCGGCGCCTGGGGTGAATGCTTCCGCTGGCAGGGCGTTCCCGGGGAGAAGAAACGGGTTTCCTGCTATACCAACGGCGGTGCGGCGGAACTGTTCCTGAACGGAAAGAGCCTGGGAAAGAAGACGCTGAAGGAAGAGGACGGCGGCCGGGCTGTATGGGGTATCCCGTATGAAGAGGGAATCCTGGAAGCCCGGACGGAAGGCGCCTCCGACCTGCTGGCAACACCCGGAAAAGCCTGCAGCCTGAAGTGGATCCGGAACGCCTCACAGCCCGGGGAGGACGTGATCCAGCTGGAAGCGGTGCTGCTGGACAAAGATGGCCGGCCAGCGCAGGACGAAGTGATCCGCTGCCAGGTGCTGGGAGACGTGGAAATCCTGGGTATGGAAAACGGCCTGCCGGATGACCTGACGCCCTACAGCGAGCACTTCCGCACGACCGGGGAAGGCACCCTGACCGTATACCTGCGGAAAGGGAAGAGCGAAGGAAAAGCCCTGGTATATGCCAGGACGGATGGAGGACTGGAAGCGGAGTACAGAATGTAAATTGAATTCATAATTCAGAATTATGAATTCAGAATTAATACTGCCGCCGGGCGCATCGGAGGTTTGGTTTTGGCAGTAGAGGCTATGAAGAACGGGAAGATGACAGCAGGGACGGGGTAAAGGTCAAACTTCTCATGACATTAACCCCGTCCCTCTTGTCAACTTCCCGCCAGGCAAGGTGAGCATTCTGCTTTTTTTGCGGGAGGTTTTGAGAGCCGGAAGACTATATCATTATGAATTGTGAATTATGAATTATGAATTGCAAATAAAGACATCCGCTTCCATTCGGAAGCGGATGTTCTTTATTTGCTTTTGTGGAACAGCAGTCGTTCGTACCGGTCCTTGTCGCAGCGGCGGACCATAACTTCCAGTTCCTCGTCGCCCATGACCGTGTTGCGGCCTTTGGCGTAGAGTTCGTCCACGCGGGCGCGCATATCGATGATCAGCGGATCGGTCTTGTCGATGGTGTTGTCGCCGGTCAGGCGGAAGTAGTTGTTCAGCCAGTGGGCAATGGAGGCGGTGCCGCCGCGGCTGTCAACGGCCACGGAAGCGGGCCGGTTCAGCAGCTTGGCGGTGTTGAAGATGTTGTAGATCTCTTCGTCCTTCAGCATGCCGTCGGCATGGATACCGGCGCGGGTCACGTTGAAGTGGCGGCCGACGAAGGGCTGCCGCGGGCTGATTTCCAGGCCGATTTCCCGCTCCATATAGTCCGCGATTTCGGTGATGGCGGTCAGGTCCATGCCGCCGTCATCGCCGCGCAGGCTCTGGTATTCAATGGCCATGGCTTCCAGCGGGCAGTTGCCGGTGCGCTCGCCGATGCCCAGCAGGCTGCAGTTGATGCTGGAGCAGCCGTGCAGCCAGGCGGTGGCAGCGTTGGAAACCACTTTGTAGAAGTCGTTGTGGCCGTGCCACTCCAGCTGTTCGGAGGGCACTTCGGCGTAATGCCGCAGGCCGTAGATGATACCCTGTACGCTGCGGGGCAGCGCGGTACCGGGATAGCTGACGCCGTAACCCATGGTATCGCAGGCACGGATCTTGATCGGGATACCGCTTTCACGGCTCAGGTCCATCAGGGCACCGGCGAAGGGAACCACGAAGCCGTAGAAGTCGGCCCGGGTGATGTCCTCAAAGTGGCAACGGGGACGGATGCCGTATTCCAGGGCGGATTTGACGATGCCCAGGTATTTGTCCATGGCCTGACGGCGGGTCAGGTGCATTTTGTTGAAAATATGATAGTCGCTGCAGGAAACCAGCACGCCGGTTTCGGCGACGCCGGCCTGCTTGACCAGTTCAAAGTCCTTTTCATTGGCCCGGATCCAGGTGGTGATTTCCGGGAACTTCAGGCCCGCGTCCTGGCACAGGTGCAGCGCCTTCTGGTCGTTTTCCGTGTAGAGGAAGAACTCGCTCTGGCGCACCATGCCCCTGGGTCCGCCCAGGCGGCTCATGAGCTTGAACAGGTGCAGGATCTGTTCCGGCGTGAAGGGGCTGACGCTCTGCTGGCCGTCACGGAAGGTGGTATCGGTCATCCAGATCTCATCGGGCATCTGCATGGGAACATGACGGAGGTTGAAGGCAACCTTCGGCACATGGTCATAGTCATAGATTTCCCGGTACAGGTTGGGTTCCGCCACGTCCTGCAGGTTGTAGCGGTACTTGGACTGCATCAGCAGGTTCACGGTGTTGTCAAAACTCAGCATACGCGATCACTCCGGTTTCTGTATACAATGCGCTCATTATAGTCTCAAAGTTTCGGAAACTCAAGCAAAGAACAAAAAGAACACCAAAATGATCAATTCCGGATCAGGATTCGGAATTGATCAAATTCATAATTCATAATTCACAATTCATAATTATTGATGACTATAAGCACTGTATTGTTCCGGTTGATGCAGGTATCCGGGATCAGACCGGTTCTCCACAGAATGGGATAAACACTCTGATCATTGTGAATTATGAATTATGAATTATGAATTACGAAACAGAAGAATTGAATCAATTCAATTCTTCTGTTTCGGGCTCCTTCGGGGCTTTTTCCCCGCTGCGCAGGAACAGGTAGAACACGGCTACGGAGCAGCCCATGTATACGCTGATGGCCAGGCCGGCCAGCATCTGGACCAGCAGGGAAAGGGTGCCGGTGAAGAGGGAGGAAAGCGTCATGGCCAGCAGGTGCCACAGCAGGAAACCGATCAGCAGGAAGAACAGGTCCTTCTTTTTGTCCTTCATCAGTTCCTTGCTCTGCCGGATGCAGTCCAGGATCCGGGTCTGCGGTTCATCCGCCATGATGAACTCCGACAGGGCGTAACGCAGGGCGGCCATGCCGCCGGGAATAATAATCAGAAGCGTGACCGGCAGGGTCATGTTATAGCTGCGCTGCAGGGCGGCCAGCTGGGCGTTGATGTCTCCGGACTGATAAACCGGCAGCAGCAGGTATACGGACAGGGCAATCCCGGGAAGCATCCACAGCAGGATCTTCAGGATGACCAGCAGCTGCAGGGCGATCGCCCGGAAGAACTGATTCATCCGGCACAGTACGGTGCTGACCGGATCCTCCAGGCCGCGTACCCGGTTCATGAGCCACCGGTACATGCCCAGCGTGAGACACGGGGTGATCAGCCAGGCAAGCAGCTCCAGGCCGCGCATGGTCCAGAAAGCGGTGCTGCCCATGATGGAATCAATTTCCTTGAGCAGCTGCTGCTGGGGAATGAGTCCGTCCCGGGAGGAGGAGATCAGCACGCTTTGCAGCCGGCTGGCCAGGTCATTGCCGGTGAAGGCGGAAAAACCCTGCATCAGCAGCGTGGGAAGATTGACGATCAGCGCGATCAGCAGGGCTGTCTGCCAGTGGCCTTTCAGTACGGAACGGGCCTTCAGGCGGAATAGTCCGGAAGGGTAGAACATGGGAGAATCTCCTTCATAAAAGCAAAAGGGGATGCCTTGCGGCATCCCCTTCATGCATTGGTCAGTCTTTCAGGGCATTCAGGTCAACCTTGATGCCGGCTTCTTCCACCCACTGCGCTTTGGCGGTCTTATAAGCGTCATCCTGTTTCGCGGTGAGCAGAGCGGAGGAAATGGTTTCCTTTACGTCGTCCAGGGCCACAGGACCTTCAGCTTCATCGCCTTCATAGCGGATGATGTAGTATCCGTAGTCGTTTCCTTTTACTTTGCCGCTGTAATCTCCGGGCTTGGCCAGGGCCATGGCGGCTTCCACAAAGGCGGGGTCGAAGCCGGTCATATCGGCGGCAACGGCGTAGCCCTTTTCATTGTTCTTCATGCCGGGGTCTTCGTTCTTTTCATCCATCAGCTTCTGCCAGTCGGCGCCTTCGGCCAGCTGGGCCAGGATGGCGTCGGTGTCTTCATCGATGTTGGCGAAAGCTTTGTCAGTGGCGTCTTCCAGAGCCTTGGCGGCAGCCTGCACGGCTTTGTCAGCTTCGTCCAGTTCCTGCTTGGCGGCGGTCAGGGATTCTTCGGTCTTGGCCTTGTCTTCCTCGGTGATGCCTTCGGCGTCCAGGGTGGACTGGAGAGAATCAACCTTGGCCTGGGCGGTGGACAGGGCGGTGTTGGCTTCAGTCTGCGCGGTCTTGGCGCTGCTGATGGCGGTCTGGTCTTCTGCCTTGAACTTGACCAGGATCTGCTTCACGCGGCGGATGCCGGCGGGAGTGTAATACAGGGTGGAACCGCTGTTCGCGGCGGAAGCCCAGGAACCGGCATTTTCAGCATAGGAAGTTTTGTTGGCTTCCACTTTGCTGTCATAGTCAACCTGGATTTCTTCGTCGGAAACTGTGATATCCTTTACGGCATAATCCTTCAGTTTCTTGTCGATCTCGTTCTTTTTCGCGACTTCGGTCAGCGTATCAATGTTGATATTCTGCTCGGCCAGCAGATCTTCGACGTACTTGGCGACTTCTTCCTCGCTCTTGCCTTCCAGCGCGCTCTGGTTCAGGAGTTCGGCATAGTTCTTATTGAGATCCAGTTCCTCCTGGGCGGCGGCTTTGACGGATTCAAGCTCTTCATCGGTCAGCTGATCCAGTCCCAGTTCCTTGGCCTTTGCGGTCAGGGCAAGGTCTTCTTTCAGGCCGTTAATAGCGGCGTCCTGAGCCATGGAGATAACGTTTTTATCTGTGGTATCAACCCTCTGGCCATAATACATATACATGTTGGAAGCGTACTGTGCCAGATAATTTTCGATCTGGGATTTAACTTCCTTTTTTGTGATGACCTGGTCACCCATCCGGATGATTTCAGTGGCGTCATCCACGGCCTGGTCTTTGACAATCAGGTTACAGCCGCTCAGCAGCAGGACAGCGGCCATCATGAGTGCAAGAAGAGCTTTTTTACGCATAGGAATCTCTCCGTTCATATCTAGTCTTTGGGAACACTTCCAATATTATAACAAAGCGGACAGGTGCAGGCAAGCGAAAAAACAGGGATAAGGAAAAAATACAGCAAAGAACCTGAAAGGTTTTCATGTGTTGTGCTTTGTGATATAATCACATATATATTCTGCCATTTGTTAAAATTGAAAGGAGAAACACCATGAAGAAAATCACAGCCCTTTTGCTGGCACTGTGCATGCTGCTGGCGATCACTCCTGTTCTGTCCGAGGACAGCCCTGCCGGAAACTGGTATATGTCCCTGGCGGATGTTACGCTTGGATACATCCTGCTCAATGAGGACGGTTCGGCCGTTGTGAATATAGCGTCCCAGGAAGACATGCAGGGAACCTGGACGGGTGATGAGAAAACCGTGACCATCACCATCAACGGTGAAGGCCTGGATTTCGCCTATGACGGCGCTTCCCTCAGCAGCTCTCAGTTCCCGCTTGCCCTGACCCGGGAAGAGGGAAAACTGCCCATGACGCTGATTGCCAGCGTGATGAACGGTGAGGAATATACCCTGCCGGAAGGCGTGACCGATCTGGAAGTAATGTCCATTGCCATGAACTTCATGGCTGAGTACGCAAAGATCGTACAGAACATGGGCGGCGAAAGCAGCGTCGGAGGGACCGACGGCGGCGCGGCTCTTTCCAGATCCGCCGAAGCAACCGTCCTGAAGGAAAACTTCAAGATTGTGGAGAGCTACAGCGGCTATAACGGACTGTACATCGCCAAGATCAAGAACGAAACGGAATCCCCCATGTTTGTGACGGACGGCAGCATGCAGCTGACGGACAAGGACGGCAAGACCGTGGGCGAAGCCAAATACATGTATCCTACCGGATCCCAGTACCTGGAGCCCGGTGAAGTCACCTTCGTTGCCATGCAGGCGGATCTGGAAGAGGACATTGAAGTCAACGTGGCAAAGCATGTGGATACCAAATTCGATTCCTATCAGGATACCGACTTTGCCGTGACCGTGGAAAACCCCACCTACGTTAAGGGCACCGGCGAATATGACAACGACACCATGCGGGTGACCGTGGTCAACGATTCCGATGAACCCCTGGCCGGGATCCAGGCAGTGCTCGTGCTGGAAGACGCGGACGGCAACCTGCTGTTCATCACCACTGAGTCCCTGTACCGCTATGAACTGGGACCGCACAGCTCCCTGACCCTGGTTTCCTCCGTGGACAACAAGATCCGCGATTACTGCACAAAGAACGGCATTGAGCCGACCACCGTGGAAGCCTATGCCTGGGTTGAAAACAGAAGCTGGTAAGCAATCTGAACAATCAGGGATAAAAAGAAATTGCCGTGCTCACAGTGAGCACGGCATTTCTTTTATCTTTCAGAATCAGGCGGCGGGTTCTTCTGCGGCAGCCTTGACGAAATACATGGTGGCGCTTGTATCGCCCATAACGGCGGTCAGGGACAGCATACCGTCTTCCAGCATTTCCAGTTTGAGCCCGTAAGAGGTTTCGCCCAAAGAAACGGACAAGCTGAGGGCACCGTCGGCGAAGGTCAGCGGCAGGGCGTTCGTTCCGAATACCTGGGCCAGGCTGCTTTCACCGGTAAATTTCATGGTGCTGTTTTCAACCACCAGGCCGGGGAGCGCCTGGCCAGCCTGGGAAGCGTCCACAAGCGTGCCGTTATATCCGATGTACGCGATGTCCCATGTGCCGTCAAAATCTTCCGCGGCGGCGGCCGTGTTCACTTCCGCAATCTCGTTGGCTTTGGGCATCTCGCGGGTGAAGACCATGGTCATATCTTCGTCGCCCAGCGTGATTTTGCCGTCGGCGTAGGTGCCTTCGGCGGGAGAATCTTCGATGGTCACGGTGATCTTTTCACCGTCGAGAACCCAGGTGCCGGAAGCGGCGTTTTCACTGCCGGGCATGGTCATTTCCGCGGTGCCGTCTTCGGACAGGTTCATGACCATTGTCACACCGGCCAGGGAAGCGTACCATTCGCCTGCAATGCTGTCTTCCGCCATCGCGGGAATCATCATGCATGCCATGCACACAACCAGGATCAGAGAGAACAGTTTCTTCATCAGTTCATTGCTCCTTTGTTTTTTCTTTCATCTGTCGCACTCATTATGCGAAAAGTCTTTTTTTATCCTACCATATGTTGGAAGATATTGCAAAAAGGAGCGACGGGAGCAGTGGAGCGAATTGATTGCTTCAGATGGGATTTTGCAGGGAATCAAATCTTTCTTTCAGGATGTCTCTTGCACATTGATCTGCTTTCTCCTGTGACTGCTGGCAGACCATGAGGTAGTATCCCGCGTTGAAACAGCAGCCTGCTGTGTTGATATCTTTCAGGTCATAAAGATACCTGGCTTTGTACAGGAAAAGCTCAGGCAGTTTGCTGGAGCATTCGTACTTGTTCAGCGTTTGGAGGGAAACATCCAGAAGACTGAGATTGTGTTCTGCGTCATTTGGAAAGAATTCACAGATGTTGTAGGTCGTCAGCGCAAACATGTTGATATCGAACCGGCGGTTGCGGTTGACAATATACCGGCTTTCTTCGAAACGAAGCCTTGTGCACTCATGAAGAAATTCAAGATCCTTCCTGCCTTCGGCAAAATGCCCGCCCCGGCAAAGTGCGACAGCCTTGGTGGTAAGAAGACACATGTCCTGATTAGTGAGAGATGCGGACGCTTTGCGATCCGGATCATTAAGACCGGAAACGTCCAGGCCTTGGACTGCATATTGCACAGCCTGATCATAATCTTTGATGACATTGGAATAGTAAATGCAGTAAGCCTGCATAATGAATTGATATGGTACACCGCCGGCAAATCCGGGCAGTGTCGAGTATTCTTTTGCCAGCTTGTACAGTAATTCATCATCCCGGGTGTTGATCGCGTCATATAGTTTTTCATATTTCAGGTGGGTCTCAAAATCGTGATGTTCAATGATCAACGCATAAGCGTCAAAAAGATTGATGCCCATTTTTCTGGAAAAGGAATACACCATATAGAGAGTAGGAATGCATTCTTCTTTTTCAATTTTGCCGATGTATTTGCGGGAACAAATACCATCAGCCAGCTGCTCCTGGGATAAACCTGCTTTCTTACGATAATAGCGAATCACGTAACCGAAATCGTTGTAAATACTGTTGCCTAACGCGTCCATATCTTTTAGTCCTCCGGACGGGAACTATTGTTCCCTTGTTATTTTGTATACCGGGACTATATGATGAATACAACAGGATTCCAAGTGCGGAGAATGCATTGGATGGAAAGTGATCAGGACTAGGAATACTGTTACATCGAATATAAATCCATACTAATAGACGTTTCTGAGAGGTAAATAATTGCAATGAAAAAGAGAAAAACGCAAAAAAATCATTACTATTTGAACATGATGATTGCTTTGATCATTGCCTGCATGATGCTAATCTGTTTACCGATACTATGTGAGGCGGATGATGAAAATGGGGGAGATGATCATGTCGGAACCGGCGCAGTAAGAATAATCAATATAGCCAATGTCAGGGGATAAAAACAAAAAGGATATCGGGATCTCTGTACAAGGTGAGCAAAGCCTTCTTTCAAGAGCTTTTTAGGCGTAAAAACTTATTTCCGAAAGCTGGTTGTATCGATGCGAACAAGCATAAAATGGAAAAAAACGGATATGCATAATGTATTTATGAATTCGGGATTTCTGATAGGATTTTTGGCTTTGTTCTTATGTTTGTTGGCTCATTCAATTAGTGTTCATCAGGGCGCAATTCAGGAACCCATAATCGAATATCGCCCCAGTGCAATGATTTACTCGTTTCAAGGAATTTTCTTTGGCGGATATATTCAGCTTTTTCCACTTGTTGCTTGCCTTCCAGGTTATGTCCTCAGGAGAAGAGCAACTTATACAGAAGAGAACATACAGAATCGTAAAACCCGAAATCATAACATTTTGGTGTACTTTATAGCAGGGGCTTTGGTTTGCACATTACCATATACGATTCATACCATCTTCTGGAACATAGTTGCTATTCCTGTCAATCCGGCATTATATCCAGAACATGAAATGAGTTTCTGGGGAATCTATAACGATTTGTATTCCCAAAGCGGTGGTTTCTGGATGTATTTAATTATTGCATTCGGAATGATACTACTTGGAGGATTTTATTCCTTGTTTTATCTGGTTGTTAGTGAATTCATGCGTGCTTCTGCTTCTGCTTTGATCATTCCGACATTATTCTATCATGTATGGCTCAGATTTGGCGTTCTTGCAGCCTGAACTGCTAACGGGCCGGTAATGACGTAATTCCCGGCCAGGTACGGACACAATGTCCGGCCAACATTGGACATAATGCCCGGCCACTTCCGGGCTCACACTTATAATGGATTTACCT
>Ga0256405_10005272_pt1 | contig 22715 bp, 13 predicted proteins | sample RumenRJG_02DNA_FD_189096 | JGI IMG/M metagenome (GOLD analysis project Ga0256405, IMG submission 189096) | Bovine rumen microbial communities from Lethbridge, Alberta, Canada - RJG_02 | ecosystem: Host-associated > Mammals > Digestive system > Stomach > Rumen | place: Canada: Alberta... | reverse complement strand
TTTTTGCTGTTCAAGGGCAGAGTTAAGACGGTTAAGCTCAAGCAGCTGCTCATTAACTGAGTTAAGCTTTTCTGAAAGTTGCTGATTATCTTTTTCAAGATTATCTAAGGATGCTTTGGCTGCAGCACTCTCTTCGAGTGCTCTGGCATTATTCTCAATGTTTCTTTTAAGCTCTGCTCTTGTTTTAATAAACAGCAGCATAAAGATAAGCAGAAATAAAAGACTTAGTGCCAATGACAGGTTCTGATAGTTTAGGTAGCCTTCAAGTACTTGCATATATTCCCCAGTATACAGTTAATTAAACATATTCTGATTTTACTTGAAAATGAGTAAAAAATTTAAGCACTTGTTATCGCATTGTGAGTCGTAGAGAAAAATTTGAATTTGTTTAAAACGAATTTTAAATTCGGTGAAGGAGAAGTCCTGCAGGTATAAAGGTCATGCCTTCCTTTACACGAGTAGGAACTTCTTTTTTTTTCTGTCTTAAATCCGATGGAGGAGAAGCCCTGCAGGCATAAAGGTCATGCCTTCCTTTACGCGAGCAGGAACTTCAATTCTTTTATCTGATTTTAATTACAGTAAAACACTTATTATTTTGTATGTGGGTCCCTCCTTAGGACCCCTTAGGCTAAGTTACTTGCCGTACTTGGTATAGGAGCCTTTGTATCTGAAGGTATGGCCATGACCGTCAGAACCTGTGGCTGTACGATGTACGGTGTTGCCTGTGGTGTAAGTGGAGCGGCTTACATGAGCAGGACCAGCATTTGCTGATGAGCTCTTTGAATAGTAAGAGCTGTAGTGGTAGCCTGAGCCTTTAGAGGCGCTGCCCACACCGCTGCAGTGAGTCTTGGTGTAACCAGAAGAGCTTCCTGAGCTGCCATGAGAGCTGCTTGCACTTCCGCGTGAAGAGCTGCCGTGAGAAGAGCTGCCGTGAGAAGAGTAGTGAGAGTGTGAGTATGAATGATAAGCCATTTTGAACTCCTTGCGTCTGGTTGAAATCATCATGATTTATATAAAGCAAACACTGTGCCAAAATGCTTTAAAAAGTAATTTATTGAAAAAAAATAAGAAAAAAATATTCTATTTTTTTTGAAAAGAATAAGTAATTATAAATTTATAAAAAATTATAAAACTATAAATAAATTTATAATAATTATAAAATTAAATACACTTAATCTTGAGAAATACATCAATTTTTTATATTTAAATTATCTTTAAACTGACATTATTAGTTGTATGTTTTATTGATGATATAATGTATCTTACAGATATTATTATAATTTTATAGATTAGTTTAAAGATCTACTCAGTAAATGTGTAAAAAAATGCTTTTTGAACTTGGAGAAAGACGAATAATTTCAGAGCTTTCTTCTCTTATCAGTCCGGATATAAGGCTTCTTGATGGTATTGGTCATGACAGTGCCTTTATTGATATTGATGTTTCTGATGATGAGATTATTCTTCTTAATACCGATAGAAGTGGAATAAGCATTGCCACAAAACTAGGCCTGTGTGATGGAGCGGGAACTGGAGATTTTGCTGTATCTCATGCTGTAAGTGATATTTATGCATCAGGAGGCACACCTGTTGCCTTAAGTTTAGCGATGTTGCTTCCTCCTGATCTTAGTCTTGACTTTGCAAAAGAAGTTATGAGGGGAATAAACAGTGCTGCCTTAAAATATGGTGCATTTATTGCCTCGGGTGATACTAAGGAGAATTCTAAGTTTGCAATTGTTGTAACAGCAGTTGGCAAATGTAAAAAAGATCAGAGATTAACAAGATCTGGTGCAAATCCTGGAGATTTGATTGTTTCTACTGGAAATTTTGGAAAAATGCTTAGTGGAATCATATCCCACAAAAAGCATCTTTCTCTTTCTGATGAAATACAACAGGATCTGGATAATGCAATGATATGGCAGAATCCCCCATGGAAGCTTTCATCCGAAGTATCAAAATTAAAATGTGCTAACGCTTGTACAGACAATAGTGATGGATTATCTGGAACTCTATACTCTCTTTGCGATTCAAGTGGTGTTGGAGCAGTCCTCTTTAAGGAAAATATACCAGTAAGTAACTCTGTCAAATATGTTGCTGAATCAATAGGTGTTGACCCTTTTCAGCTTGTTCTAGGTAACGGCGACTGGCAGCACATCTATGCTGTGCCAGAAGAAAGACTTTGTGACATTATGTCGGTTTCTTCTTCAATTGGCTCCGATTTATATGTTATTGGAAAATTTACAAATAAACCATATGTTACCATTTCAGAAAATGGATCTGAGCACATTTTAAGAAGGATAGAGAATAACCGTTTCGGAGGCGGGCTTTCTTTTTTTGATATTCTGTCATCTGATATAACATATAGAGGAGAACCTATATCAAATGTTTAGCGTATGCGAGGAAAGCATAGGAGAATGTTGGCGTAGTTGTCTTGAATATGTGATGAGCTATGGAGATATTTTTCATGATGAAGATGTTTGCATAAGAGAGATTATGGGGCTGAACGTTAAGGTTACATCGCCAAAGCTAACAGATGAATTCGTTGAAAAACACGGTGACCCCAAAATCATATTACATACTCTAAAAAAATTTGATCGTGGCGCTGTTATGCATAATAGACCATTTACTTATGGTCAGTGCATTTATGATAAGCGCGGTGTTGACCAGTTCAGATGGATGGTAAACAGATTAGTTCAGAAACCAGAGACGAAATCAGCAACAATATGCCTTCTCACTGAGGGGATATCTGAAGCCAATCTTCCTTGTCTGACAACGCTTGATGCCAAAATAAGGAATGGATTTCTTAATATGCAGTTTTTTTTCCGCAGTCAGAATGTTTTAGGAAGGCAGTACGCTAATCTGTTGGCTATTGCGAACTTACAACATAAACTCTGTCAAGAAGTTGGTGTTGAAGTTGGTTTTCTTAGCGGGTACATTGCCTCAGCACACATTTATGAATATGATTGGGACACGGCAAGTGCTTTGGTTAAAGGTGACAATGTAAAAGTTATTGACAGGTTTTATGACAAGGGACCTGCATCCATTCGCCAGAATAAGCTTTTTAGGAGCTGATAGAAAATATGGACAGGGGACTTGCAATCTTTCTTGATTGTTCTGGTAGTTTTCAGGCAGCAGAAAAAAAAGAACTGTTAAATCACATTATTGGGATTATAAGGAATAAAGAAGACTGGATTCCAAATGAGCTCCTTAATGATGTCGAATTTTCGTTATATGCGGTTAATAATGGCATCCAAAAGATTGCATTTGATAGAGAATTACTAAATGAAGAAATGTTCAAAGGCATCTTTAATGCAGATCTATTCTTAAAAGTGATAGATTCAGAAATTCCTCTATCATATCCAGTGATTTTCTTTTCTGATGGACATTACAGAAGCCATACTTTGAATTTGATGACAAATGCTTTTCAAAATATTGAAAGAAGTTTCTTCACCGTGGGTCTTGGATATGATGCCAACTATTCATTTCTCAGGATGTTTTCGCAAAGCTCAAATGTTTTCAAAACTGAAGAGTTTTCAACTGCAATAAAAATTGCTCTTCAGCTAATTTCAAAGGATGAACTTTTACCTTCATCTCCAGAAGATCTTTGTTTCCCTGATGAAACAGAATCAAAAAATAATAATTCTGTCTGCTCTAATGAAGAAGGTGTCTTTTAATGGAAGACAGAATCAAACACTCATTTAACTATGTTGAAATCAATGACGGTAATCGTCTTGCGATTAAAAATAAATTGCTCGGAGCCCCTCTGTTTGATGTTTATTCAACAACAGATGCTTTATACCTGGTAAAAATATTCAAAGAGAATGAGTGCTTCGTAAATGAGGAATTATCTTCTGAAAACTATAAACTCTCTATTCAGTTCTGTAAGAGCAGGCATTTTGGATCTGGTTTAATTATTCCTTCTGCTCTGTTGAATAATAAATGCGGATATTTATTTAGACTTTCCTCTGGAATGAAGTTTCTATCTTGCCTATTACAAGATAAATTCGATGATAAATATTTATCTCCTTCTCAGTTTCTTTTTGAGAGATTAAGTCTGCTGGGTGGAATTGCAGTTATTATCTCCAATCTCCTGACATCTGGTATGTACCCCGTATCATTAGGATTGAATGATATTCTTGTTAAATGGGAGACAGGCAAGTGTGATGTCTTATTGTGTTGTGTAGAAAAAATAAGACCATATAAATATGGAAAGATAGACATTAAACCTTTTCTGTCTTTATGTTCAAAGATTTTTCCTGAGTTCTTTGATGATACGAAATTACATTCATATATAGTCAAATGTGAACCTTCTGTAAGTGGCTGCATTAAAGATGCCTATCTTCAGATAAAAAAAGCCTTCAGCAGATTTTGTTCTTATGGTGCTGAACCATGGTTTGGAAATCTTTCTAATGATCTTTTAAAAGCATCAGATCTTATTCCGGTTGTTTTATCAGACCAAAATCATTCATCTGATAAGCATTATTTGCAGATTTCATCATTTTGTGTACAAAAAGGCGGTCAATGCGTACCGGTCTGGTGTATGAATAAACAGCTTTCTTTTTCTGAAAGTTTTTGCCTGAATTTACCCTTAAGACTGTTTATGGCCTCAAGTTATATGAGAGCATTTGATAATGTTCTATCACTGGAGCATAAAAAAGCTTCTGGTTTTATAACATTACGAAAAGCGGTTGATATAGATATTTCTATTGCAGTATCCGCAAAAACAATCAGAGATGGAAACTTTATCAATCTTGGAGTCGGAGGCTATGCTTTAACTGTAGGCAATTTAGATCAGACAGATGGAGTCTTGCTTCGAAGTACAGATAGATATGGTAATGTTACTGTTGTGCGCCTTTGTCTAGTGGAGGCTTTAGATGCTGCTCAGTGATGTAAGCAATTTTGCCAATGTTCAGTATGGTATTTCCTTTATTATTGAAAGGTCATCAAATATAAAAAACTCACTACCAAATCAGGATTATATGGGGTTTATATCTTTTGATGGTACATCATTCTACTTGGATTTAGGTAATAATTCATTTCTGAGTCTTTACTGTGAGGTGGAGAGTAAGTTATCTTCAGTCTATCAATTCTTTAGAAGAAATATCTTCGTTGTATCTCAGGTTAGACAGGTTATTGAAAATTGCGGTACAACTCAAAGGATTATTCTTGATCTTTACCCTATATATTTTGGGATAAAGTCACCTGATCTGTCATTTATTGAGCTTTCTAAATCAGTATCAAGTGATTTTCCTTCAAGGCAGCTTGATGAGGCCCTTTCTGATGATGCTTTGATGACTTCCTGGTTTAAAAAACGTTTTGTAAGTAGAATCTCTGGCCGGGATTATCTTCTTTGTAGGCAACCTGATACAGAGGATCTATCTGTTTTAGACAAAATACAAAGCAATAAAAATATACTCAAGACAGAAGATGACAGCTGCTCGTTTGGAGGAGATAGTGTACATCTTGCTTTGGTTATAACTGGAAAGTGGACTAGATTGTATGTCGGTACTGATCCTGATGGTGAGGATAAGAGTTTTATCAGAACCAGAGGAATTTCTGTAGGCCGATATTTATCCAAGAAAGCATACTTTCTTTGTTCCTCATCATTTAGCGTGACATCAAGGTCAAAAAGCCTTAAAAATTCCTCAATTACCGAACTTCTTGCAGGTTCTTTTAGAATTCCTAAATTTCTTCATGAATGGAGAAGATTTGACCTTTTTGAGATGTATGATGCCATCAGAACTTCTTTAAACTTTGGCTATGCCAAGATTACTGGTGTTCAGCCGACATCCTATGAATGCCAGGTGTTTTTAGATACAAACGTAGCGTTAGATGCCATTGATGGTGAAACAGTAATTGCCGCAAGTTCTTCTGTTCCTCAATATTTTGATAAAAGACATTTATTCTCAAGTTTTGATGAAGAAAGTGTTGAAAAATTTCTAAAAGAAGATGAATCCTGTGATGCCCGCAGTAGGGTTGCTAACATATATCATCTTTTAAGGAGTAGCTCTTCTTGTGATTGTCTTATTCTCCGATATGGAAGAATTAGGGTTTCGCCAAATGTTGGAGATTACATCTATATTCCTGTTACTGGTGAAGGAACGCAGTATAAGCGTAAACGTAATGCTGCGCAAAAGATAAGTGAAGGATCCTCAGAGTATCCGCTTTTAGCAAAGGTTCTTTCTGGAGAAGTTTCAAAAAGCACAACAATAGATCATGGTTTGGGGTGGCTTTCAATGAGTCCACTTTCATCTAGGATCAAGGAGAAGGTATTCAGTAAAAATCCTCCAACGAATACTCAGATTAAAGCAATTGATATTGCACTTAACACTCCTGATATTGCACTGATTCAAGGTCCTCCAGGCACTGGCAAAACTACAGTAATCACTGCAATTGTAGAAAGGTTGTGTGAGCTATATGGAAAAGATGAGTCAAAGCCTGGACAGATTTTAATCTCAGGTTTTCAGCATTCAGCAGTTGAGAATATCGCTTCAAGACTCAGTGTTAATTCTTTGCCGGCAATTAAATTTGGTCATAGGCACTCTTCTGATAATACTGAAAGCTGTAGTGAAATTGATATAGCAGAATGGTCGAGTAGAACAGTTGACAGGATAAGGATGAGATATGGCAGCAGATTTTCAAAAAGTATCTCAAAGTTTGGATTGCTTAAGACGAGTTATCTTGCTGATCCTTGTAAAGAAAATGAAATAAAACTGCTTGACTGCATTCTTGAAGACGCCCTTTTATACGATAAAAATATTATAGATACAGCCTTTAAGTTAAGAAGAAATCTTAATAACCATATGAATGTATCTGAAATTTCAAATGCAGTAGATTCTCTGAGAATTGATATGGACTCGTATGCGGATGACGGAATCCATAACTGTTTGCTTCTAATCAATATTCTTCATGATCATAGTGATGAAATTCCTGATGCTCAAGAGCTTATAAAGCTTCTTCATGGGGTAGTTTTCGACAGCGGTAAAAAGCTTTCTGAAAAAGACATTAAAGTGCTTTTAGATGTTAAGGAAAGACTTTTGTCGTTCTTGTACCCAGAGCAAGGGCTAGAACACTCTTTCCCAAAGGGCGAGATTTTAGATCTCATTGAGTTGATCAATAAACAACGTGAACGACAAGTATCATCTCATTATGAAACAGATGTTTTAAGTGCTTTTGTGGATGAACTTGAAAGCAACCCAATTGGAATAAAAAAAGCATTGGAAGATTGTCAGATAGTATATGCGGCAACCACGCAGCAATCTATGTCAGGAGAGCTTAGAAAGGCAAAAAAAAGGAATATGTCAAAGTCATATAATGCTTTTGATGACATATTAACGTACGATACTGTAATCATCGATGAGGCTGCAAGAGCAACCCCTAGTGATCTTCTGATCCCAATGTCTCTTGCAAGAAACAGGATTATTTTGGTTGGAGATCAGCGACAGCTCCCTCATATGATTGAAGATCGCCTTGTAAATGAGCTTAAAGAGACAAATCATATCGATACAGATCTTTTAAACAATACTCTTTTTGAAATGCTTTTTTCTTCGATGAGAAAATTAGAGCAAAATGATGGAATAAAAAGATGTGTTACCCTTGATTCTCAGTACCGAATGCATCCGGTTTTAGGTGACTTCTGTTCTAAATACTTCTATGAAAGTCATAGCAGCACTGAGAAATACATTTCACCTTTGGGCGCAGGCATTTTCAACCAAAAACTTAAAAAGATCTCAGGATTATGTTGCAGCATTTGTCATGTTCCTTATTCTCCTGTTCAGAAAAGTAACCATTCTTGGTGTAGAAATGCAGAGGCTGATGCCTGTGCAAAATTGATAGCTGAGTGGATAAAAAGTGATGAAGGAAAAGACCTTTCCTTTGGAATTATTACTTTCTATAGTGCCCAGGTTAAGCTTATTAAACAGAAACTTAGTGATATTGGACTTGCTAAGAACTATGCATCTGGTGACGATTCCACATTCATCATAAATGAAAATGGACGGGAGATTCTTAGAGTTGGAACAGTAGATTCCTTCCAGGGGCTTGAATTTGATGTTGTTATTCTGTCTGCTGTAAAAACATATAAGCATTCAGATCTCAAAGATTCAGACAATATGAGTGAAGGTGAGAAAAATGATATTGCAGGTTTTTTGTGTATTGAGAACAGACTCTGTGTCGCAATGAGTCGTCAGAAGAGGCACTTGTGTCTTGTTGGAGATAAAGAGTTTTTTTCAAGCCGCGTCATGAAGAAGAAAGTTCCATCACTGCATCGCTTTGTTAAGTTATGTGAAGACAGAAAAAATGGAAAAGTATTCAGAGTATAGAGATCAAATTCATATGCATCAATCCTCGGCAAATTCATCTGAGCCTGATACTGTGTTGGACTTTACAGCAAGGGAGATTTCATCTTCAGAAGAGAGTGTGTTGATTCCATGTTGGATGTACGATGTAATTTATGAGTCTTTTGAAGATCCAATGTCTCTTAATATCCTGGAAGAAGCCGTTCTTAAGATGATGTCTGCAGTTAAGGGAAACATTCAGAATGCGTCTGTTAACCTATGCCTTGATAAGGATTTAGTGTCATTTATAGTCAGAAAGCTGCATTTTTTAGGAAGGCTTGATAACAGTAACATCCCTTATAGCAGTAAAGAAAATAAAGAGACAAAATCCAGGATCAGAATTTTTAGATTTTTTGTTGAAGCTATAACAGGAAAAGCTCTTATACTGCCATTCTTTTCTTTTGAAAAGGGGCTGCAAACTAAGAATGTTGTGTCGTTTGAAAATAGTTTTGTAACCTTAGAAGATAATCAGAAGGCTTACTGTATTCCTGGAGAAAAAAATCCTCCTATCAAAACTCCAAATCGGCAAACTGTTCGCGAACAGATGCAGGAATATCTTAAGATTATTCAGTATAAGAGACTTTCTCATATCAACAGATGTGATGAAAAGGTAATCAGGCGAATTCTTGATGTAAATGCTAAAGTGTGTGATGGTCCAAGGCTGGTTAATCTTATGGTGTTCTGCAACGTGGATCGCGTAATAGGTGAAATAAACCTGTCCGATCCGACTGGTGAATTCTTAATGGTGGAATTCACTTCTGCAGTGCAAAGAAAACTTGAAAAAATAGATTATTTCAAATATTTAAAAAAGAGGTATGAGACTGATTTTCTTGAAAAAGGATGGCTGCCGGATAATGAAGACAGTGCTTGTGATGATAAAGTTAATTACCATTTAAAAAAAGCAAGTGAGAATTATAGTTGCATGATTCGTACGTTGACTTCAAATTATGATTTTCATCTTAGAAAGAGACAGAGAGAACTTTTGTTTGCAAATCTTTACCGTGCTTTTGAGTATGCTCTGCTTGATTTATACAGAAAATACATTAGCGGCAAAGATGAACCTGTAAGGCTTCTTAATACAAAAGAAGAAATATGGTCCTATCTTCGCAATTGCGCAGAAAAACTAGGAATGGAATTATCTGATTGCGAATGTAACTTTATGAAGTTAACTGAAAACAGGTTAAATGCAATATTTGAAGGTGCAGATCCAGATCTTCAGACGCTTTTAGTAATGTGTTTTGGGCAGGCTTCATATGCTATTAAACATCCTTTTAAAGATATGGCTGATGACTTTCATAGTTTTATCTTGTATTTGCAGGAATTAAAACAGTATAGAGATAAGTCAATGCACAGCAGAGGTCTTGAAGATGTATTACCCGATGATCTTGAAAAAATGTTTAATTCAGGACAAAACTGGCTTAAAAGGTTAAGACCGTTTAATTTTCAGTCTAAAGAAGATGGTTTAGCTTCCAGAAAAATGTCTAGTGAAGTATTGTTTGTAGAAGAGAATATTAGATACAAAGCTATGCTGGAACTAAGAACCTGCTTTGGTGCCCTTTTTTGTGCTTCTGCTCCTAATGAACTGCGTGAATCACTGATAACTATGCTCGCGCAGTATGGAATCCAAAAGTATTTAGGAAAAAGCTCTAATTATTCTAAACAATGTGAATTTATCAATCTTATATACAGATGTTTTGAGTTGTTGTTTGAGAATGTAAGTTCAGATAAATACCCTTCAGAAATATTAAATCTTTCTGAATCTGAATTCAGGAATGTTTTATCTGATAAGCATTTGTCTCCAGAAAAAGGTTCAGCAGTTGCTACATGCAAATATGAAATGATCAGAAGATGTCTGTTAAGAAAAGGTGGTTCTCTCCAGTCAGAACTGTGTGCTTTCTGGTTCAGGTCAGATAAGGAAAAGTTAGAGCGTTTTCTTTTTTGGAGCAGTAATAACGGGTATGATTTGATTCAATTTATTGAAAAAGTTGTGAAGCTGCGTGGTCATGGTGGTTCAGAAGGGCTAATGCATTCTGATGAGCTTTCTAAGATGAAAAAAGAAGCTCTCGTCCTTATGAAAAGAATTTGGCAGCATTTTGGTTAGTTAATATATTGATAGCCATTTTTATTATTTGAAGTTAGGAAAGCATTTATGGAAAACAATAATGATACTGAAAAAATGGATATGCCTTTTCAGGATGAATTGTCTGTTAAAGATAGTTCTGTAAGTCAGGATATATGTTCGATTTCAGCTGTTTTTGATGAATTTATTGCTCAGAATCCTACCGATGATGAAGAGAATAATCTCATAATTCAGAAAATAAAAGACTTTATCTCCAAAAGGTTAGATGAACCTGTCAAAAATTCCTTACTTAAAATTGACTCTCTTCATAAGCAAATCTCAAGTCTTAGGAGCAAGTTAATTGAAGAGAAAGAAAATGTCTTTAAGAGTACAGAATTATTCAGAGATGAACAGTTTGCAAAAGTTTCTGAGGATATTGATTTTATTAGAAAATCAAAGCTTGAATCTTTGGAAAAAGAAATAGAAGAACTTCGTAAGGCAAAGTTATCAGATCTTGAAACAAGAGAGAAGAATCTTGAAGCCATAAGACATTCATGTATGCAGATGGAGACTGAAGCTAATATCTGCAAGCTTAAATATGAAGCTGAGTATGCTGCCATGAGCAGCCGTGAAGAGCTTCTTGAAAAGCGAAAACAGGATCTTGAAATTGAAGCTGAAGCGCACAAAAAGGATGTTGAGACATACTATCGACAAAAAGAGGTTAGACTCAGCAGGCTTATCGATGATCTTCGAACTGATGTTGTGCAGTCTAATGCTGCTTTAGACAGTTATGCAACCCTTACTGAGAAATTAGGCAATCAGGATCCTCTTGCTCTTTTATCTAAACTGAAGGATTCAGAGACAGCTTTACAAAGGGCTAGACAAGAGCTTGAGGAATATTCAAATCATAATGCTGAAGCTGAGATTAAAAAGCTTAATAAAATTATTGATGAGCTTAGAGTAAGTCTTCAGGAAGCTCGAGACAGAAATCATAATCTTGAGCTTTCAACAGAGGATCTAAATCTAAAAGCAGCTCTTGAAAAGATGAAAAGAGAAAATGAAATATGCACTTCACAGCTTAACAGTGCAATTGATTACTCTAGGATCCTCGAAGAGAGGATGAGAAAGCTCTCATCAGAAGGAAATCCTTCTGCAAGAAAAAAAAGAATTGAAGATCTGGAAGGGCAGCATTTCTTTAATAGAAATGAAATTGGTCAGCTTTTAACTGAAGAAATAAAAGAACTTGACTGGCTTGATGATATCAAACAAAAATCTGATGAGTATGGAATAGTATTTCCTAAAAGACTTCTTAAAGCATTTCATACCAGTCTTAAATGCGCCGAATGGTCTCCTTTGGTTATTCTTTCTGGATTCAGTGGTACAGGCAAATCAGTATTGCCAAAAATTTACTCGCGTTTTGGTGGTTTCCTTTTTGACTCTGTTGCTGTGCAGCCTAACTGGGATTCAAAAGAATCAATGTTGGGTTTCTTTAATTCTATTGATAACCGCTTTGATGCGCAGCCGCTCTTAAGATTTTTGGTTCAGAGTTCACAGTCAAATAATAACGGCTCCACATTAGGTCTTAAAGACTCAATGAATATGGTTTTACTTGATGAAATGAATCTTGCTCATGTTGAACTGTATTTTGCTGACTTCTTAAGTAAACTTGAAGAAAGACGAGATTGCGGAGAGGATGTTCCATGTCTTGATATCAGTTTAGGTGCTGGTCTTGAACCATATCAAATACCTTTAAACAGAAACCTTTTATGGGTAGGTACAATGAATCAGGACGAAACAACCAAGTCATTGTCTGATAAGGTCCTTGACCGAGGAAATATTCTCTTTTTCCCTAGCCCAAAAACGTTTGTAAGAAGAACTGCGCTAAAACGTCTTCCTGAAACAGGTTCGGTCAAGAGGCTTCCATACAAAATCTGGAAAGGATGGATTAGAAGCTGTTTAGCTCCTGAGTTTGAACATCAGACAGAGAAATATAAACGCGCTGTAGAGATGATCAATGATGCATTGGGAACTGTAGGAAGAGCACTTGGTCATCGTGTATGGCAGTCTATTGAATACTATATGAACAATCATCCAGATGTTATAAGTGCTTCAGATGAAGTAGAGCTTTCAGGTGCATTACAAACCTCATTTGAAGATGCTTTTGTGCAGAAAATTGTTCCAAAGCTAAGGGGTATTGATACAGTTGGGCAAGCAAAGAATGCGTGCCTTGATAAGATAAAGGAAACTCTGGATGAGCGTGGGCTTAGTTTGGGCAATGACTTTGAGAAAGCCTGTTCTAATCCATATGGTCAGTTTATTTGGACAAGTGCGGACTATCTTGACAGTAATAAGTAGTCATCTGGAAATATAATCTATGTTAACTGAAAAAAGTGCTTCCAGACTTAATTTTAACTCCGTATCATCACTGGAAATTCTATATAAGGGCTTATCTCGTAGTGCATCAGATGAGTCTATGATTTTGCTTATGCTAAGGGGCTGGTTCAATTCTGTACTGCGTTCAGATCCTTTCACCGGTCGTGTGCTTAATGATGATTTTGACCGCTTCTTATCTCGCTGTTTTGATGTGTCTTTAAGCAATGATTACATAAGTAATGATTACTTAAAACATCTGCTTGAATATGTATGGAATGATATTGAGTATATTCTGGAAAACCCTCGCAGTAACATTAAAAGAGCATATCACAGACTTCCCTTTAGAGATGTTCGAGAGACAGACAGAAAGACATTTGATGATATCTGCCGTATGGAAGGCAGGAATGTAAGAGATAAAATTCTCAGACAAAGAAACATTCTTGCTGTAAAGAGAGAATTTTCAGTAGATACTCAAGAGAATAGGCTCTTTAAGAAATTTCTTGTTAATCTTCTCAATAGGCTCGAATCAAGAAGAGCTAATCTCTCTAATGCAAATATTGATTGGTCGAATGATGCGGATAACTATATCTTAAGAATTAAGTCATATCTTCGATCTGAGAATGCAAAAAAAATTGGAATGTGGAGAGGTGAGCCTCCTAACAATGTCCTGCTTCAGGACAGCCATTATAGAAAAATATGGAAGAGTTATATTCATCTGGAGCGTATTGACTCTCTGGTTGCAAAAGAAGCATCCTTTGCAGGACAGAGAATGGCGGTATTCTTCTTTTTTAATTTTGTAATGAATCTAAAGAGGAGCAGCTGTTTTAGACTGGAACAGAAACCTTTACTGTTCGATAGCATGATGGTGGAAAACGAAGAATTTAACCCCTGCCTGATTTTATCTGGATACTTTTTTAAAAAAGAACCAAATCATGATCCTGTATTGTTTGTATGCACTCTTTTCGGATCGAAAATTACAGTTGAATTTGATAATGTAAAAGAATCAGTTAGTTTTGAAAACGGTGTTCTTTCTTTTGGTGATAATTCAATTTCACTTTCATTGCAGACTTTAACTGATATTCCCCAGCAGCTTGCTTTCAGGTTCCTTTGCGGGTGTGGTTTTGATAGAGAATACAAATTTCCAATCCTTAAGGGAAAGTCAGCTTATATTGATTTAGGCTATGTATCCCCAAGAGTAATGTTAAGCAGTGAAGATATGGAGACAAGCTCTGTTGAAAAGCTGCCTGTCAGACTTATGTTTCAGCGATGGGCGAGAGATGATCATTCTATTAAGTCTGTGGTTCCATTGTCATTATCAGATGCTGTTGTGTTCAGTAAAAAAGGATGGAAAATAGATACTTTTTCGCTTGCCACCTTATCAGAGCATTCAAAAGACCATTCTGATGATTTTGGGGCGTTTGCAGATGCAATTGAGATTGCTTCGCAGATGAAGTTATGTCTTGATGTTAAAAGAAGTACGATTGCATTCCCCGACAGAGAAGATTCATTCGTTCCAGATCCTTTTCAATCAGCTATCACAAGTTCTTTTTTAGGGGGTAAACTTATTCCATCAAGTATTGCCGCATCGGTATGGTCACTTTTAAATAGCAGAGCAGATTTTATTTCTGATAAGGTATTACTTGTAGTTGCAGATGCAACCCTAGGAAGTTTAACTCTTACCCCTGTTTTATGTGTTTATGATTCAAAACTGTTAGATGCTGTTCCTGAAACAAGAGGGATCAGTTTTATTAGATATCCTGCTAAGACTTTTGGTGAAAGATATCTTGAAGAAAAATACAGTGAAGGTCTTTGCTGTACTACTTCTTTGAAGAAAAAACTTCTTGAATTAAATGATCCTGACAGCCTTGTATCTGATGCAAGAAATATCTCATATTCTGTAGAATCAGAAAAGTATGAGCATCCTTTCTTGAAAAATATGGATTCTCCTTGTGTTCATAAATTAGAAATTACGCAATCACATATAAAGGAGCTGAAAGAAAGCCTTGGTAATTCTGCTGAATTTTCAAGAATATCTGTTCTATCACTAAAGAAGTATATAGATCTTGGCTTGATAGAAAAAACATATCTTACAGACGAATGCACTGATAATATACCAAATGGTTTATTCTCTCTTGAGAGTATTCAGAAAAAGCTGAATGGAGAATCTGTATGGTCTGACTATCTTCCTGATTTGATTATGCTTTATCCTGAAAAAGGTAGTACGGCAAAGCTCAACCTTATCAGAAATAAAAAAATCAAGCCAGTACTCAATGAGCCGGTTCCAATTGATGTAAAAGAACATTTCATTCTTTCTAAAGGAAAAAAATTTTACCATTTCCCTCTGCTTCAGGGTATTGGTATGAAGAAGCTTACTTACGAAGCTTTAGTTGAGTCAGATAACTTCCCCCTGGAGTCAGATGTTGAGTGTTGTCTTAACCTTAGCTATATCTATGGCGGCAGCCAGCCCTACAGGCTAATTTTTGTTCCTGTAAAGGAAAAGCAATTAGGGGTATTCAATGTGCAGTGGAAAAAGTCTGATGAAATTCCATTGGATCTTGAAAGTCTTAAAGTTCCAACATTTGTTGATATCCCGAAAGTTTCTGATTTAAGATGTTTTTATGATAATAAAAAAGGTACATCTCATATTGATTTGGTAAATATCTATATCAGACAACTTGAAAATCTGCTGATGCAGGTAAAAATCGAATCTGGTATCACAGAAGTATCTAAAACAAATCGTTATCTGAATGTAAAAACAGCGTCAGGTCGCATTCTTAACGTATATTATGAAGACAGCCGTTTTATTGAAAAGGAACTTAAAAGGATCGAAAAAGAAAGAAATGTTTATTATATCGAAGATAAAAGCAATAAATTGCTCAGGGGATTTGTAACCAATACACCCAAAATAAGATTGAATATAGTAAAACTGTTTAATTCAGGGCTCAAATCAGAAGATATTGGTCAGGATCTAAATAATCAGGCAAAAAAATTTACGTTATATGTTCAGTCTCTGATTGAAGACTTAAAGACAAGAAATGGAACCATAGAAGATCGCTTTGTATATGAATGTTTATACCATATAAGTGCGATGAACAGAGTGATCCCTGAAAAACTGAATTTTCTTTTCAAGAATGATTTTATAGAAAAAATGAGTCGCTGGGATGCAGGTCATAGAGTGCTGGCAATGCTGCTTCAGGATTGTTCAACAGTGCCTCAAAGAGAATTATTTAGTAATCTTTTCAAATATATAGAAAATTGGAAGAACGATAATAGGCGGGGATATTTTGGACTTCGAGTTATTTCTATTGCTCTGTGGAGAAATAGAAATTTTATAAATTACTTTGATGCTGATTTGATGAGAACCATATCTTTTGTAGCTGTAGATCATCTAAATAAGTTCCTTTTAAGTCTCGATGAAGGATATTTTGATACAAAAAAAATAAAATATAGCTTCAAAGAAGTTCTTAAATGCTTTGAACTGTTTCTGGGATTTTTGAGAAGTCGAAGTTTGCTGAATCCTAAAATCAGTGCTGTGTTTGCTCCTGCCTCTGATTTATCAGTTCATATACTGAAGCTTATTAAAGAATTTCAACGTTTATCGAGAACAGATAAATATCATGATTTTCTTAAAAGCAAGCTTGAAATTGAAGGTGTAAAAGTTGACAACAATGATTCGGTACTTCTAAGAACACTTGAGGTTTACCTCCGCTCTGAAGACTCAGCATCATCAATAAGAATAGTAGGAACAGGAGAATAGTACATCATTGCTAATCTTTATAAAAAATAGATTTAGACTGAATAGAAAGCATCTTTTGGTCCAATTAAGCAGAGTTACCTGATACATTGTATAAGAGCTGTAGTTGCTACCAAAGCCTTTAGTATCGCTGCCTGCAGTAAGTCCTGGTGTAAAGAATACTCCTGTGCTGCCAGAACTTCTTAGTGAAGAGCAAAATGCTTATGAAAGTAAATTAATTGCAAAATAATAAAAATTAAACTCACTTAACCTTGAGAAAAACATAAATTATATTTCCTTCTTATGTTGGATTATGTATTACAAGAATCGAAATTTAAGGTGAATTTTATGAAGCAGATTATGATTACTTGGTATGGAATTACAGATTTTAAATCATCTATAGGCTTTGAAAAGTCCGGGCCTATAATTGGAGCTCTTAAGACAGATCATTATGACAAGATAGTGATTCTTGCCTATACATCTCTTGAAAAGAAAGATTCTCCTGAATTGAATAATGAAGATTTATTTAAGGATGAATTAAAGGGGGTTTTATTAGATTCATTTGAATCACGAAATAACTTTGTTAATCGTTGGTGTAACACTAACTGTGCCCATAAAAATTTTGAGTTATGGCTTAAAGATGAACTTAGTGCCTCAAACATTAGTACGGAAATAATCATCTGTAATGTTGAAAGTTTAAGACATCTTAACGACTCTGAAAATATCTATATCGCTGAAAATAAAGTTATTCAAAACGCTGTTAAAACGGATCCCGATGCATCTTTTACATTTTATTTAAGTCCAGGAACTCCTGTTATGGCATTTAACTGGGCTTTGTCTTCAATGCGTTTTCCAAGAATAGATAAAAGACTTTTGGTTTCTCCTCAGAGCGATAAAGCTCCTGAGGTTGTTCCTCTACCTCAGGAATGGACGGAATGGGAATCAAAAAATGTTTCTGATAACTCTGAATTGGATGTAATGTTTCATTTGTTTGGTGAGCAGCGAGTACCAGTTTACCTAGGTATGAAAGCCTTTAAAAGCAAACATCATGTATTTGTCAATTCATCTAATTATGCTCCAGATGTTATGGAGGATTTTGCTGATAAAGGCTCTAAGTGTTGTACTCTTGTTGTTGACCCATTTGATCCTAAAAATGTTGTTGATAAACTTGAAGAGGCAGTCGCTTCTTTACCGAATAATTATCGCATTGGTTTTAACTTAACTGGTGGCACTAAAATTATGTTTGCTGGTGCTCTGTATGTATGTCGCAAAGTAAATGGAATTGCAATCTATTTTGATAATCATGGTCATATGATTAATCTAAATGATTTCTCTACAAAGGATGCTCCTGCTATCAATGATGTCATCACTTTTGTCAAACTTAATATGAATCATTTGACTGTAAACCGATCTGGAAAATCGTATGTGCAGATTCCATACGTTAATAAGGATTTGCAAAATCAGCTGATATCTGATTGCTGGGAGGAAAGACGTACTCTTGGAGGTATATACAGTAAACTTAACACATATCAGAAAAAAGATAATACTTTTATGAGCTTTACCATTACAAAAGGCAATCTGTTCGTAGACTTTAATCAAGATGACAACAGGGCTGTTCTTCATATAAATGGTCATGATTATGATTTTAAGCAATTTAACAATTTTGGACGTTTTCTGTTGGGTACTTGGTTTGAAATGCACATCTTCAATATTATGAAAAAACTTGAAGAAAAAGGTATTGTGCATGATGTTCGTACCAGCTATGAGGTTTCTTTTGTTACAGAGGATCAATACGAATATACCCAAAATCCATATCAAGAATTTGACGTGATCTGTACCACAGGAAGACGATTAATTGTTATTGAATGTAAAGCAGGAAATGTTAAATCTGAACATATTTCAAAACTTTCTGACGTCACAAGGCAGTTTGGAGGAATTGAATCAAAAGGTATTCTGGTAAGCTGTTTTAAACCTTCTGATATGACCGTTAAAGAAAAGATTAAAGATAGTAAAAACATTATCAATATCTGTGATGAGAATATTTCTGAAGAATCTTTTGAAAACGCTATTAAGAATTTTAACAGAAAGTAAATATCTTTATATTTTTCAATTTTTCGTTTTACTTTTTAAGTGCTGAATAAATTTTTTATCGGTGCAAAAAAAATCAGGCACGATTGTAAAATCGTGCCTGATTGTGCTTTCATAAATAACTTTACAGATATTTTTCGTATTCCTTATTCAGGGATTCAATACATTCACCTATCAGCTGACGCTGCAGAGGTAAAGCTTTTTTCTCCTCAAGAAGAATGCGATTACCATAAACCTGCTCACAGTTGCCTTCTGATCCCTTGTAGTCAACAGCATACAGTAGACGGTGATTGGCTAGGGCCGTATTGACTGCATGCATTGTGCCTCCGTTTACCGTAGTCTGAATTACAACTGTACCTAATGACATGCCGCTCTGCAGACGATCACGATCTACAAGCTGATATGGGGTTAAAGGTGTTTGAAGCGCATATTCAGAGAGTAATACGCCACCATTGTCTATGATTTCATAAGCCAGATTCTGATTCTCTTTTGGAAACATCGGCATATCAAGTCCTGTGGCAACAATGGCTGTGGTAAGACCTCCAGCACTGAGTGCACCTTTATGAGCTGCAGTATCGCAGCCTAAGGCAAGGCCTGACACGATATTAAAGCCCTCTTTTGCAAGCATTGATGAAAAGATTTCTCCTGCCTTACTGCCGTTTAAGGTTGGTTTGCGGGTACCGATTAACGCAACAGACTTCTGATTTAGAATTGAAACATCACCTTTTGCGTACAGCAAAAGAGGAGCAACATCCTTACCATCGCTGTTTAAGATCCTCTTTAAGGCCTTTGGGAAAAACTCATCGTCCTGTGTCATAACTCTGATGGAAAGCTCATTGCAGCGCTCAAGCATCCTTTGGGTGTATGAGAGTTTCTGCTCTATATAGTCAATAGAGTAGTTTTGTGGATTGATTCTCTTAATTACGCCGAGTTTTTTGCAGTCGCAAAGGAGAGTTAACAGATCATCTGCACTTGATTCGATATGAAGATCTGCCTTGCATGAATAGTCATAAAGACTCTTTACAGTCGCAGCGCCAACACGGTCAAACTGCTGCAGAGTAATAAGCTGTAATGCGTTAAGAGACATGATGTAATTCCTTTTTTATGAATAATTTTACCTTAACTGTATATATTTTGACAAAGCAAATGCAGTCATAAGTCATCAGACTTCTGACTGCATTGTCTTCTGGCTAGCCGGCCTTTTTGAGAATGTCATCGCATGGATTACCTCTGAAAGGAGACCACTCTCGTGAAGTGCGGCATAAGGAGATGCCTCCTACCACATTAGCGCCTTGGTCTCTGAAGAATGCGGCATATTTGCTCATCTCAGCACCTCTGGTGATAATGTCATCAAAGAGCAGGACATTTCTACCCTTAAAGAAGCCTTTACCGGTTTCGATTTCGATGACTGGCTCTACAGCGTTGTGTCCGTAAATATGCTTTGGTGTACCATCCTTGACAATGGATACCATGTCAAAGGTATTGGTCATACCAGTCTCACGGCATAAAGATTCGGAAAAATCCTTATAGCGCACAGTCTGAGCCTGCTCAGTAGATGCAGGAATGCATACCAGGGTAAGATCTTTTAAATCTTCGCCAAAGAAGTGATTGAGCACTTTCACTAATGGCTTGAAGAAGAATGCTGCAGCTCTCTGGTGTTTTTGGATGCTTCTGTCGCCTTTGAAGTCATAGACAAGTTCTCTGAGATGATCGGCGTATGAGTCTACATCTACGCTCTTTGGATAGTAGAAGAATAAAGAGTAGGTCTTAAGGCCGCTGATGGTGTTGTTCCAATTCTTGGTATCGTTAATGAATCTGCTTTCCATGATTTTCTCCTTGTTTGAAATTTAGTTAATTTGTATATATCAATGTCTGTGCCAAAATTTAAAAATATTAAAATATAATTCAAAAACAAAGAGATAATATGAATTATTAGAGTTTTATAAACAATTAAAATACTAAAAATTTATAATTACTTATAAAATTATCTATAATTTTATAAAATGGTTTGTATATGGATTAAGAAAATTACGAAACAGTCTTGAATTATCAAACCTAAACTAAATTAAAAATTTATATGTCTGATTGCAGGAAATGATATGTCAGGAAATAAAAGTGAAGATTCAGTTATTGTAAGCTGGATTGGTTCTTCTGATATTTACAAGATGAACCAGTGGAGAGAAGAGCATGGTCTTGATACTTCATGTAAACTTGAAAGTTTTGATGCAAAACCTTACGTTAATGAAAATTCGCCAGGTCCTGTTCGCGAACTTACAGACAATATCAGTGCAAAAATAATCTATCTGCTGGCAACTGACAAATTTGAATGTGCTGAAGATGAGATAAAAGACTGGATTTCATCAAATGCAAAGAATAAAAACACTCCGGTTGAGGTCGTAAAAACCAAAGTTAAGAATCCATCTTCATACACTGAGGTCTATAAAGCCTTATCTGCATTTTTTAAGAAATACTGGAAGAGCAGTGAAGCTTCATTATTCAAATTCAATCTGACCCCAGGTACCTCTGTAACTCATGCAGTAATGCTTTATATGTCGCAGGTGGCATATCCTGGCGGTAAAGCATATCAGACCTACAGGCCTAAATATGCAGACAATTTCCCTTATGAAGAGGCGGTGCTTCCTTTTAAATTATCAGGAGAGATTGCAAGCAATGAATCAGTTTCAATTGAGGATAATGATTTTGAAGATATAAAAAGGATTTATGCTCCAAACCGCGATATCAATATTCTGCTTTTAGGTGAAAGTGGCACTGGTAAGAGTATTTCCGCTCGTAAACTTCATGATGCCTCCGGAGCTGCAGGTGATTTTGTGGTTGCAAACTGCGCCGAGCTTGCTGATGGTGACACCAATATGTTCCGTTCAAGCCTGTTTGGTCATGTAAAAGGTGCATTCTCCGGAGCAACCTCCGATAGAGAAGGACTGTTTGAAAAAGCTAAAAACGGCACCATTTTTATTGATGAGATTGGTGAGATTCCGCTTGCCCAGCAGGCAATCCTGCTGCGTGCGTTACAGGAAAAGAAGTTTATAAAAGTAGGTGACAGCAGGACAGTAGACATCAAAAACGTAAGGATCATCGCCGCAACCAATCATGATCTGCAAAAGGAGGTCCAGGAGCACAGATTCAGAGAAGATCTTTATTATCGAATTGCGGTTTGCTCATACAGACTTCCTAATCTTAGAGAACGTATCAGGGATGATCAGATAAGGTTTGAGGATCTGGTTAATCAGATAATCAGCAACCTTACAGGAAATGGAGGTTCACTGGAGGGTGCTTCAATAACTCTGACAGATTCTGCCTTGAACATTTTAAAGAAATATAAATGGCCTGGTAATGTAAGACAGCTCGAACACGTGCTGCTTCTTTCGAGTGTATATGCAAATTCTGAGAACAACGGTGTTATTGATGACAGGAATATCAATATTCATCTTAAGAATTTTGGTTTAAACAAAGATGATGGAACTGAAATTTCTGATGAAACCTTCATTCCGGATAACGTTAATGAATGGCTTGAAAAGAAGAAAGCTGAATTTGTAAATCTGGCTATGAAAGAGTGCAACAATCAGATAGGCAAGGCCGCAAAAAGACTAGGTATGACTTATCAGCAGGTTAAATATTTTGTTGAAAGAAAATAACAGCTAAGGCATTAACCTAAAACTTTATAAACCTACAAAATCACTCTTTTCAAAAAAAGCCTTCAGAATACTGCTCTGGAGGCTTAATCTCAAATCCTTTTAATCAGATGGTAATAATGGTCTTTCCTTAAGAAAAATGGAGATTTTTAGAAAAAAAGTTTTAATTTCAAAGAAAAGATTTTTAAGATGATCTTTTAAAAAGCTGACTTATCGGTCACTTTCTGTTTTTCTTTAACTCTTATTGAAGATTTTTTTAAATTTTAGTAATAGGTAAGAATCAGGTTAAATAGTTCTGATTTTCACCTAACCAATTACCATCCTTGCGGTGGTAATGTTTATTAAAATTTTAGTAAATGGTCGGAAATAAAAATTTCTGACCTTCCTGTTAAGCCATATTCCATGGCATCAATTCATCAAGGATTTCAGAGGAAATTTTATGGCTCTTATAACCTGTAATTGTTCCTTTGGCATCCTTT
>Ga0256405_10005271_pt1 | contig 22716 bp, 18 predicted proteins | sample RumenRJG_02DNA_FD_189096 | JGI IMG/M metagenome (GOLD analysis project Ga0256405, IMG submission 189096) | Bovine rumen microbial communities from Lethbridge, Alberta, Canada - RJG_02 | ecosystem: Host-associated > Mammals > Digestive system > Stomach > Rumen | place: Canada: Alberta... | reverse complement strand
ACCAGAGCCATTTCGGCACGTTCTTCAAACGGCATGAGGGTGTCAGTCCGGCTGCCTTCAGAAAGAAAAAAGAGTAAGTAGTCCGACTTGAAAATGTACGGACTGGTAGTAATCGTTCCGTGGGAATCCGCGGATTAGCAATAATCGTTCCGTGGGAATCCACGGATAAGAACAGGACCATCACGGGACCATGTTCTGAGAAGAACCTAAGAATAGTACAATCAGAACAAAAGAAGCGGCTCGGATGAGCCGCTTCTTTTATCTATTTAGTACTTAGTCACTTGGTCACTTAACCACGACCGGTTTGTACTTAGGTACGAGCGCTTTCATTACGCTCCAGCCGATAAGGTAAGCTACCGCGCAGATGCAGAAGACAATCATGTAGGCTGCCGGTTTGCCGGTGAAGCCTGCGAAAGCGAACAACTCGCCTTGACCCTCTGCATAGGTGAACAGCATACCCGAACCTTTGTTGATCAGGAACGAACCTACACCGCCTGCCATGGCACCGATACCGGTGATGGTAGCAACAGCCGATTTCGGGAACATGTCACCCGTGGTGGAGAAGATATTCGCGCTCCAGCTCTGGTGAGCCGCACCCACGATACCAATGATGATAGCTACTGCCCAAGGACCATAGATACCGCCTAACGGCTGTGCGAACAACGCGAAGATCGGGAAGAACGCAAAGATCAACATAGCGCGCATACGGCCTGCGTACGGCTCCATGCCTTTTTTCTCTACGAAGATCTTCGGCAGATATCCGCCGAACAGCGAAACAACCGTTACGATAGCGTACAACGTGAAAATCAGCGCAATACCCTGCGGGTCGGAAGCCTTGATACCGAACTGGTCCTGGAAATAAGCAGGAGCCCAGAAGAGGAAGAACCACCAAACGCCGTCGGTCATGAACTTACCGAACGCAAACGACCATGTCTGTTTGTGCTTGAAAGCCTCTGCAAAGCTCATCTGTTTCTCCTCCTTGCTTTCGACTTTTGACTTTTGACTTTCGACTTCGTCTTGGTTGATATATTCCAACTCAGCCTCGTTCACATGCTTGCTCTCGGTCGGTTTGTCATAAACAAAGATCCAGATGGCCGCCCAGAGGAAGCCCAGCGCACCGATGATGATGAACGCCCACTCCCAGCCCATGGACTTAGCCAGCAGAGGAATAGTAGCCGGAGCTGCCAACGCACCTACAGACGCACCTGCGTTGAAGATAGAGGTAGCGAAAGCGCGGTCTTTCTTCGGGAAATACTCAGCAGTCACCTTGATAGCTGCAGGGAAGTTACCTGCCTCACCAAGACCCAAGATCATACGGCAAGCGAGGAACAGCCATACACTGATCATCGCTATAGTCGATGCAAGAGCCGAACCGGCTTCCACCGCGCGCAGAGCAGCTACAGAGTCCACACCGTCCACAAACCAAGTAGTGGCAATACCGCAAGCAGCGTGCATCACGGCACCTAACGACCATACAACGATGGCAATCAGGTAACCTTTCTTCGTGCCCATCCAGTCGATGAACTTACCGGCGAATAAGCAGAAGATAGCATACGCGATGGAGAACCAACCGGTGATCGTTCCGTAGTCGGAGTCGGTCCAGTGGAACTCAGGCTGAATAAACTCTTTGAAGGTCAACGACAGCACCTGACGGTCCATGTAGTTAACCGTAGTGGCGAAGAAAAGCATCGCACACATGACCCAACGCCAGTTGGTCATAATTTCTTTTTTACTCATAATTTTTTCGTTATTACGTAATTACGTTATGACGTTATTACGAGTTATTTGCGGCAAGCCGCGATAATCTCAAAACACTCTTTGCACTTGGCGGTCACATATGCCCAGTCTCCGGCTTTTACCTTGTCGGACGGGAAGAGTTTCGATCCCATACCCACGCAGTAAACACCTGCTGCGAACCATTTCTCGAGGTTCTCTTTCTCCGGAGCTACACCGCCGGTAACCATGATCTTCGACCACGGCATCGGAGCCATCAGACCCTTTACGAGGTTCGGACCAACAACATCGCCCGGGAAGACCTTCGTGAAGTCGCAACCAACCTCCTGTGCTGCACCGATCTCGCTCGGTGTCAAGCAACCCGGACAGTACGTCACGCAACGACGGTTGCAGACAACTGCAATATCCTTGTTGAACAACGGACCAACCACGAAGTTAGCACCCAACTGCAAGTACAGCGCTGCTGTCGGAGCGTCAACCACGCTACCGATACCGAGTGCCAACTCCGGACACTCTTTAGCTACCCACTTGCTCAGTTCGCCGAATACCTCGTGTGCAAAATCGCCACGGTTAGTGAACTCGAACGCACGTACGCCGCCCTCGTAGCAAGCCTTAATCACGTTCTTACAAACTTCCACGTCCTTGTGATAGAACACAGGAACCATCGGTGCAGCGGCAATCTTCGCCATCACCTGAAATTTATCAAACTTTGCCATTTTAATCTTTTTTTTCGTTATTACGGGATTACGTAATTACGTTATTACGAATTTTTAACGCTGAACGCGTCCGTTAGCGTTACCACCTGCGAGGCTCAGAACCTCATCCTCGCTGACGAGGTTGAAGTCGCCGTTGATGGTGTGCTTCAGAGCCGAAGCAGCTACTGCGAACTCAAGAGCCGAAGCCTGGTCGCCCGGATACTTGAGCATACCGTGAATCAGACCGCCGGAGAACGAGTCACCACCGCCCACGCGGTCGATGATCGGGTTGATCTCGTAACGCTTGCTCTGGTAGAACTCCTTACCGTTGTAGATCATCGCCTTCCAGCCGTTGAACGTAGCGCTGTAGCTCTCGCGAAGCGTCGAAACAACATACTTGAAGCCGAACTCTTTCATCATCTGCTCGAAGATGCCCTTGTAGCCCTCAGCGTTGGTCTCGCCGCTTTCTACGTCTGCATCGGGCTTGAAGCCGAGACAGAGCTCTGCATCTTCCTCGTTACCGATACAAACGTCAACGTACTTCATCAGCGGACGCATGATCGAGATAGCTTTCTCGCTGGTCCACAGTTTCTTACGGAAGTTCAGGTCAACCGAAACGGTTACACCATGACGCTTAGCAGCTTCGCAAGCGAGTTTGGTGATCTCAGCAGCTTTGTCCGAGATAGCCGGAGTGATACCGCTCCAGTGGAACCATGCTGCACCTTCCATGATCTTGTCGAAGTCAAAATCCTTCGGATCAGCCTCAGCGATAGCGCTGTGTGCACGGTCGTAGATAACTTTCGACGGACGCATCGAAGCACCTGTCTCGCAGTAGTACAGACCGATACGGTCACCGCCACGAACGATATAATCGTCCTTCACGCCATAGCGACGCAGCGAGTTAACGGCAATCTGACCGATCTCATGTTTCGGCAGTTTGGTTACCAGATAAGCCTCGTGACCATAGTTAGCGCACGAAATAGCCACGTTAGCCTCACCACCACCGGGGATGATACGGAAATGATCAGACTGAATGAAACGGTCTTGTCCTTCAGGACTCAGGCGAAGCATAATCTCGCCCAATGTAATAATTTTAGCCATAGGTTAAATGAATTAAAATTGGTTAATAAATATTGTTAATTATTGTTTTGCTTTATTGTTTTATTTCGATATCTTGATATTTCGGTATCTCGATATGTCGGTCTCTCTCCCTTCCTTCCACCAGTCTTCCATTAGTCTCCATCGGATGCTGATCGGGGGCTCATCGGGGGCTCACTATGACGTCACCCTGACATTTCCCGGAATCCGCCGTGCATAGTGTCTCTGATCCACATTCCCCTGCAAGCTATCCACTATATTCACCCACTTCGCTTTCATTTAATGTACATTATTTCAGCAATATTTTAGGCTCTGACCAGAAGAGATCTGCGTTTGTCGTAATAGTGTTGCCTCCTCCGATGTTAAACGGTTCAAAGCCTTTCGGGACAAGGACAATATAACTATTGCGGACAACATCTTCTTTATTCCAATCTTCTTGAAAATAGGACATTGTTCCCCAACATTGGAACCAATAGGTATCCTTCGCCAAATAAGCGTAGTAATAATTCATCTTGCTGCTGCCGTTCTTAAACTCGGGATACATAAGCATTTTCTTTCCACCTACATAGTGCTCTCTTATCTCTCTCAAAGACAGCAGATTACCTTGTTTGTCCGTCACATAATGTCCTCCCATATCGGTATCTAACATGACCCATTTTTGCTTTTCGGGGAGCCAAACTTCATTGACGACATGGCAATCGTTATCATCTTTATCTTGCGGCAAACAAGTTACAAAACGTGCAGGAATATCGGCTGCTAACAACAACTCAAACGTCAGAATACTATGCAAGCGACAATTGAAAGCCGGCTCTACATCCCTAGTGTATTCCCAAAGACCGATAGCATTCTTTTGTTCGGGCCATTTAGTCTGATTAGCGTGAGGGATATTGGTTGCAACAAAATTGCCTATTGCGAGCGCTTTTGTCCAAGTGTCATCGGACTCTGAATAAAGAGTGTCCAAACAGAAATATTCTTTGATTTTCTTTGCTTGCAAAGTGTCTTGAATGATAGTAAATGAGAAGTTTGCTGTGTCCGGTTCGAAACTTCCAGCCGCACGAAGAGTGTCTACGCGTTGCTCGTACAGACTATACAAACTATCAACAGAAATAGTAAAGTCATCCTTTTTTGCCCAGAATAGTATTATTGCCACAGAAGACAAAATGCCTATTATTGCAAAAAATCCTCTCAATATTGAATATAGTTTTCTCATTATCGAGTGTTGTTTTATAGTTTTAATTCTTTTGGTTTATCAGATTCACTACCACTTTGACCATGGTGTCTTTTTCTTCCGTGCGGCTCTCGGCAATCATGAGGGTTAGTGCGACAAGTGTATTGTCAGCCAAACGCTTGGTGCCATCCTCGCGGTAGAGAATGCCGTTGTTGTTTAAGAACCACAGGAACAACGTAGCCGCGATGCGTTTGTTTCCGTCTGAAAAGGAGTGGTTCTTAGTCACCAAATACAGCAACATCGCTGCCTTTTCTTCTACACTTGGATAGAGGTCTGAGCCTCCGAAAGTCTGATAAATCTGACCTATACTGCTTTTAAACGAATCATCTTTCTCATTTCCAAACAACGTACTACCGCCGAACTTCTCACGCAGCGCAGCTATCGTCTGCATGGCATTCTCATATGTAGCATGGAAGCGTTCTTCAGGTGTAGTCTCTTTGACGGTCAGCCGCTCGTAATCGTAATTATCGAGCGTATCCAGCGCGTACGTGTAATCCAATACGACATCAAAAATAGCCTGTGTCTCATCCTCACTCTCCACTGCTTTACTTTGTACGGTTCGCCCCACTATCTGAACCAACTGCCGCAGATCCGACAACTGCTCACGGCGCAATTTTTCGTTGATGGCATAGCCTTTGACGAGATAGTCTTTGAGGATTCTGTTTGCCCATTGACGAAATTGTACACCGCGTTGAGACTTAACACGATAACCAACGGAGATGATTACGTCGAGGTTGTAAAGCGTTGCTTCTACTTCTTGTGTAAAGCCTCCTCTACGACCATATTTCTTGGGTAGTGCAAATTTTGCACATACCAAGGATTCATTCAATTCTCCTTCGGAGAAAATACTACGAATATGTCGACCAATAACAGTTCTGTTACGGTCAAAGAGCTGAGCCATCTGGTCTTGCGTCAGCCACACGGTTTCGTTCTCAATGCGCACATCGAGTTGTACCGTGTTGTCTTCCGCACGATAGATGATAATCTCGCCTCTATTTTCAGTAGGTTTCTCGTTCATATTGTATAGATGCATATTTTGCATTTATACCAACTGTTTCCATTTTGGAACATGTTGGAATTTCCGACAAGTTGCATTTTTTGCAACAACCACTTTCCCGCTCACCCCTCGAATAGAGAGGCAAGCGGGGTGTCTGAGAGATTAGAACTTGAAGTAGTTCTTTGCGTTGTTGTAGCAGATGTCTTCTACCATCTGTTGAACGCGGGCTTTCTCGTAACCGGTGTACGGGATCATGCCGTTCTCGATGTCGTTGCCGAGGACGTTGCAGAGCGTACGACGGAAGTACTCATGACGCGGATACGAGAGGAACGAACGGCTGTCGGTGAGCATACCAACGAGACGAGAGAGAAGACCGAGATTCGAGAGCGCCATCATCTGCTTCTCCATACCGTCTTTTTGATCGAGGAACCACCAGCCGGAACCGAACTGAATCTTACCCGGAACAGAACCGTCCTGGAAGTTACCGAGCATGGTAGCGATCACCTCGTTCGCGCAGGGGTTGAGGTTATAGAGAATGGTCTTAGCCAGATGGCCTTCGCTATTCATCTCATCGAGGAAATGACTCATAGCTTTCGCGGTTGTGAACTCGCCGATGGAGTCAAAACCGGTGTCTGCGCCAAGTTGAGCGAACATCTTGCTGTTATTATTACGGATCGCGCCGTAGTGGTATTGCTGAGTCCAACCCGAAGCGTAGTCCATCTCTGCCTGAGCGTGCAGGTAAGCGTGCTTGTACTGACGGATCTCATAAGCGCTCAGCTCTTTGCCTGCGAGGGCTTTCTCGAAGATCGCATTGATCTCTGCGTCGGTGTACGGCTCATCGTAGAACTCCTCGATTCCGTGGTCAGAGAGACGGCAACCCATCGACTCAAAGAAGTCATGGCGTTTCTGGAGCGCATCTACCATGTCTGCGAAATTGCGGATCTCTACGCCGGCAACCTTAGCGAGTTTCTCAATGTATGCTTTCCAAGTAGCCGCTTCGATGTTCATACCTGCGTCCGGACGCCAAGTCGGCAACATACGAACCTCAGCGGTCGGATCTTCTTTGACCATCTTGTGCCATTCGAGGCTGTCAGCCGGATCATCGGTTGTACAAACGAGCTCTACGTGATAGTGCTTCATCAGACCGCGCGGACAGAACTTCGGGTCGTTGGCAATCAGGTCGTTGCACTTGTCGTAGATTGCACGTGCGGTCTCGGGATTCAAACGCTCCTCAATACCGAAAGCGGTTTTGAGCTCCAGGTGTGTCCAGTGGTAGAGCGGGTTGCGGAAGGTATAAGGAACAGTCTCTGCCCATTTCTCAAACTTCTCCCAGTCGGTCGTGTCCTTACCGGTGCAATAACGCTCGTCCACACCGTTGGAACGCATAGCGCGCCATTTGTAGTGGTCGCCCATGAGCCAGATCTGTGCAATGGATTCGAAACGCTTGTTCTCGGCAACCATCTGCGGAATAAGGTGGCAGTGATAATCGATAATCGGCATTTTAGCCGCATGATTGTGATACAACTCCTGTGCGGTCTCTGTCTGCAGCAGGAAATCTTTGTCCATGAAAGGCTTGATCATAATGGTATAATTTTAGTTGTTAAATGAATTTGCGACTGCAAAGTTACGAAAAATAAATGACATATGCAAGCATATGCCATTCTTTTGTCACTTTTTCACCATTTGTGTCAATTTTTCTACATCTAATTATAAAGTATTTCATATAAAATGTTCGAAAATTTGTTTATATCAAAAAAAAGTAGTATCTTTGCAGTCGTTTTTGAATAGATGGCAGATTTATCAGACATAAGGAAGCCGATAGAGGCAGAATGGAAGCAGTACGAGCGGATGATGGAGAGTTCGCTGCGTGCCGACAATAAGTTGCAGCAAGAAGTGCTTCGCTACGTGGGTTCACGTCGCGGCAAACAGTTGCGACCGTTGTTGGTGTTGTTAGCCGCACAGATCTGTAATCCTGTGACGGACAAGACGCTTAAGTCTGCCGTTGCGTTGGAGTTGCTGCACACGGCAAGTCTGATTCATGACGATGTGGTGGATGATTCGGATATGCGCAGAGGAGTAGCGGCTGTTCATACCAAATGGACCAACAAAGTGGCGGTGCTCATTGGCGATTACATGTTAGCGAAAGTCATCGGATTGACTGCCGAAGTGCGTAACATCCGGATCTTGGAGATCGTAGCGAACCTCGGTAAGAGCCTAAGTAGCGGCGAGATGGTACAACTGCACGTCGGACAATCGATGTGGATTGACGAGGAGCAATATTATAAGGTGATCGAACAGAAAACCGCGCAACTCTTTCAGGCTTGCGCTGAAGCCGGAGCTGAGAGTGCAGGTTGTACCCAGCGGCAACGAGCTGCTTTGCGGGAATATGGACGGCTGTTGGGGCTCTGTTTCCAGATCAAAGATGATATTTTTGACTACAGCGACTTGGAGGAGATCGGCAAACCGACCATGAGCGATTTGCGTGACGGCAAAGTGACACTGCCGCTTATCGAAGCGTTAAGAAGGGCTCCGAAAGACGAGGCGGATATTATAAAGGCGAAAGGCGAAAGGTTAGTGGCTAAAGGTTATTCGCCGGAAGAGGAAGCACGGACGTTGGAAGAGATCAAGGCGTTTGTGATGCGGTTCAAGGGAGACGAGTACGCCGTGCAGAAGATGATCGAATACAAAAAGAAAGCCACGGAAGCATTGAATGTGTTCCGTGACTGTCCTGAAAAAAGCAGTCTGCTTGCCTTACTCGACTACGCCATCAATAGAGTTCAGTAATTGCTCCCTTATTTTTTCATCGCTGATGGTAGCGAGGACGTCTTTCATAAACGCGTTAACGAGGAGTTGACGCGCTTTTTGTTTGTCGATGCCTCGTTGCTGCATGTAGAAGAGAGCGGACTCGTCGAGTTGTCCGGTGGAAGCACCGTGAGTTGCTTTGACATCATCGGCATAGATCTCCAACTGCGGCTGTGTGCGCATCTCGGCGGTGTCAGAGAGAAGCAGATTGCGGTTCGTCTGATGGGCTTCGGTCTTCTGTGCGTTGGGAACAATCTTGAGGTCACCGATAAAACGGCCACGGGAGTTGTCTGCCAAGACGAATTTGATGAGTTGGTTCGAGGTGCCTCCTCCGACAGCGTGCGTGACGTGGGTCTCAGCGGTGACAGATTCGTCACCGTGCAAGTTCTCTAAACCATATATTTCCGTCCGGCATCCCTCTCCTAATTGGTTCACCGTAATACAGAACGAGGCATTGATCACATGTATTTTCACATGCGAACCGGCTTCCTGATCGATCTGAAGATTTACTTCCTCGTTGATGAAGACACGCTCAAATATTTCGCCTTTAGATATTCTCATATCCATGTTCTTCGAGTTCGAGGGCAAGGGATTTATCACCTGTTTTGACGATCTTACCATCCGCAAGGACGTGTACAAAATCCGGGACGATGTAGTCCAAGAGACGCTGGTAGTGGGTAATGACGATCGAGGCGTTTTGCGGGGTCTTGAGTTTGTTGACACCTTCGGCTACGATGCGGAGGGCATCGATGTCGAGACCGGAGTCTGTCTCGTCCAAGATAGAGAGACAGGGGTTGAGCATCGCCATCTGGAAGATCTCGTTTTTCTTCTTCTCACCGCCGGAGAAACCTTCGTTGACCGAACGGTTATTGAGTTTATCGGGCAGTTCGAGGAGTTTTTTCTTCTCTCGCATCAATGCGAGGAACTCTTTGGGTGCGATGGGTTCTTTTCCTTCGTATTCGCGTTTGGCATTGAGGGCAGCGCGCATGAAATTGGTCATGCTGACGCCCGGGATCTCCACAGGATATTGAAAAGAAAGGAACACGCCCGCACGTGCGCGCACTTCCGCGGGCATAGCGAGCAGGTCTTGTCCTTTGAGATAGACCTCGCCGGACGTCACTTCGTACGCCGGATTGCCCGTGAGCACCGCAGAGAGGGTCGATTTACCAGCTCCATTGGGTCCCATGATCGCGTGTACTTCGCCTTCGTTGATGACGAGGTTGACACCCTTAAGAATCTCTTTGCCACCAATAGAAGCGTGAAGGTTTTTTATTTCTAATAACTTACTCATTCTTAATAATCGTACATTTTTTAATCCATTTTGCAGGATTTTGGGATAGGTATTAAGTCCGTATTAACTCCGTAAAAAGTCCGTATTACTTCCGTGAAGCCGAAATCTTAAAAATAGTAAACTTTTAGAGTTGCGACATTACCACTTCTCCGACCGCCTGAAGGGTTGATTTGGAGATGTTGTCCATGTTGTCGTTACGGGTGTGCCACCAATGCGGGAAGCCGGTTGCGTTACGGATGTCATAATGGATAATATCCACGCAAGGGATACCTGCTATATAATTGACGTAATAGTGGTCATCGGTAATGGGGTACGACTGCTGGTTGTTGAACATAGAGCCGTAACCAAGTTTCTGCGCAGCGGACCGTATCTGTTGCTGGTAGTTGCCTGCATACTGGGTAGAATACATCTCCCTTGGAAACGAGGCATCGGGTGCGCCGACCATGTCTAACACAATACCGAAACGGTATTGTGGATTTGATATTTGAGATTTATCATTTGACATTTTGGCATAATTGGTAGCCCAGAGTTGGGAACCGAGACACCACGTGTCTTCACGCTCCTGACCGGTATAGAAACGGGGTGAACCCATATCTTCCACATCGAAGAAGATGATGTCAACAGGGGTTGTCAATGTGGAGTCTGCCACTCTTAGACCTATTTGGCGGGCGACTTCGAGGAGGACACCGACACCGGAGGCTCCATCATTGGCACCCGGGACGTTGTAATAACGGTCGGAATAGTTCTCTTCCTCATCGCACCAAGGACGCGTGTCGTAATGAGCTCCTAAGAGGATGCGGGGAGAAGATGAGGGAGTAAAATGGGCTATGATGTTGTAGATCTGCTGCATGTTGCCTCGGTAGTCGGGCATCTGACCGCGTTGGAGTTCCACCTCAGCGCCGAAAGAACGGAGCTTCTGAATGAGCCACACGGCACAGTCGTTGTGTCCTTTGCTATTCGGTACACGCGGACCAAAAGACATCTGTTTTTCTATATACGCATAAGCAGAGTCGGCACAGAATGCAGGACGGTCAAGTGGCTTTGGTTTCGACGAACATGCCGAAAACAAAAGCACACCCATTAAAAATGAAAAACTAAGAATGAATATCTTTTTCATCGCATGTTTGTTTCGCTGATAGAAGTATGGTTTTGGATAGCAAGAATCGTCTGTGCGATGGATGCAGCGAGGGAAACTATATGCAGTTTGGAGCAATGTTTCTCATCCGATGGGAGGGAGTCCGTGCAAACGAGTTCTTCCAGATCCGACTCTTCGATTCGCTCACAAGCAGTTCCGCTGAGCACACCATGCGAAACGATGGCTCGCACGGATTTAGCGCCTCCTGCTTTCATGACTTGAGCCGCCTTACAAAGCGTTCCGGCAGTGTCGGCGATGTCATCAATGATGACTACATCTTTGCCGTACACGTCACCAAGGACACGCATCTCCGATACTTTGTTAAAGTCGGGGCGATGTTTATAGCAGATGACCATCGGCACTTCGCGGTCGGTCATTCCATGCAGTTTCTTAGCGAAGTTAGAAGCGCGTTTGGAGCCTCCGACGTCCGGCGAAGCTACAATCAGTTTCTTGAGGTTGAGTCCCGCGATATAGGGTGCGAGCACATTGGAGCCGTAGATATGATCCACCGGAATGTCGAAGAATCCTTGGATCTGCTCAGCATGGAGATCGACGGTGATGATTCGGTCAGCGCCGGCAGCCTGCAGCATGTTCGCCACCAGTTTGGCACCAATAGAAACACGCGGTTTGTCCTTTCTGTCCTGACGGGCCCAACCGAAATACGGAATGACTGCGATGACCTTGTAAGCGCTGGCACGTTTGGCAGCGTCGATCATGAGCAGCAGTTCCATCAGATTATCGCTGGACGGACAGGTCGGCTGAACGAGATAGACGGATTGACCACGAACGGATTCCTCGAAATAAGTGCAGAACTCACCGTCCGAGAAACGGTCCACATGCACATTACCCAATTGGCAACCCAATACGTCACACACGCGTTTCGCCAAATCCAGACCTTTCGAACCGGCGAAAACCTTAAACTGATTGGTTTCTTGCATATTTATATTCAGTTTATTTTTTCTTTTTCTTACCCATAAGTTGCGCATTCGGTTGCGCCATCAGTTGCTCGAAGACGGCAGATTCTCCTTTGAGTTTACCACCGGAGAGCCGCAGCAGATCCTCACGTACGCGCTGAATACCCGCTTCCTGATCGCGATTCCAGATCAGGTTGCGCTGACGCATACATTGCGCGATATACACCTCCAATGAGTCACGCTCCGAACCGACCGGCAGAGAGCACGCATAGCCGATCATATCTTGTACAATGCGTCCATAGTTACGCATTTGTATCGGGGTTGTATTACGATGCAGTTCCATTATTTTTTACGAATTAAATAGATCATAGTCGGGAAGTGGTCTCCATAGCCATTCTGCCAAACGCCACCTTTGTGGGTACGCAGCGGAGCACCTTTATCCTTGCCCTCCTGTACGGTCAGGAAAGGTTTGTTGAAGACCTGCGATTTCCAGAACGCCCATTTGCCGCTGTTCTTATCTTCATTGAGGAGCGGCTCGGAGATGATGATCTGGTCGAAGAGGTTCCAACCTCCGTTATAGAACAGCGTGCCTGTTCCGTTAGCGAGATGAATCCACATGGTGTTGTACCATCCTTGTTTCTCCACCTGTTTGGGTTTCTTACGCGCCTTGATGACATCCTTGCAGGAATGGTTATCGGGGTCATCGTTCAAGTCACCCATAATGATTATCTTCGCGTTAGCGTCGGTACGATAGATCGAGTCGCAGATGTGCATACAGAGCATAGCGGCAGTGTCACGTCCCGGACGGGAAGAGAGCTCGCCTCCATAACGGCTCGGCCAGTGGTTCGTGATCATATGGATCTTCTCGGGTTTACCGTCACCGATGAGATAACCGGAAACGAGCAACTGAAGACGGGTCTTGATCTCACCACCGTCGGCATAGTGCGCTTTGAGCTCATAGCCGGCAACATGCGAAGGCTTGAAGAGCGTGGAGTCATATAAGAAGCCCACATCCACACCACGGCGGTCGGGACCCTCCAAGAGAATCGGTTTGAGCCGACGACCATAGGTCTTGTTGGTCTCCCGACAGAGGTCATAGAGACAACCGATATTCTCCACCTCGGCTACACCGATACAAGCGGCACCACGAGGATCATAATCTAAGCCCAAAGCAGCAACGGCCTCCGACATCTTCTTGATTTTGTTCTCGTACTTGTACGAGTTCCATTTCATACCGCCGTCAGGCAGGTACTCATAGTCGTTTTTGCCCTCATCGTGAATAGTGTCAAAGAGGTTCTCCAAGTTGTAAAAAGCAATACAACGGACATACTGACCTTGACCCACCTGATCAGCCTTTTTGTTTTCTGCGCTCAGAGAAGCGCTGCATGTTAACAGCAGAGCTGCTACCCATAACATTGCGTGTGTTTTCATACTATTTGGTGTTAATTAAAAGCATTTTTCCAAATCGGCTACAAAATTACTCATAATTTTTGATATATGCAAATAATTTTATTAAAATAATAAAAAAAGATAGCAGAAAGGTGATTTTCTTAGATACAAACCGAATATATCAAAAAAAAAGTGTAATTTTGTATGCTGAAATTTAATTCGAATAGATATGATTAGTACATTTCATCTTCCCGGGCGGATTTGCTCCACTTCGGCTATCAGGGACATCGCATCCCGTGCAAACACTCCGTACACCATGATTTGCCTCAAACCAGATATAGAATGGATTTATCTGGGACAAGAACGAATGATTCAAGTACTCCAAATGACAGGTGCTACGATGGTGTACAGCGACCATTTTAATAAGTCGTTAGTCGATGGTCAATGGTCGATCGGAGAAGCGCCTGTGATTGATTATCAGGAGGGTGCGCTGCGCGATGATTTTGAGTTCGGAGCGGTACTGCTGTGGGACACTGCCAAACTCAAGAAAATAGTAGCTCAGATGGATAGCGAGTATGAGTTTGCGGGGCTGTATGACTTACGGCTGAGGGCAGAGAAGTTGGAACATATTCCCGAGTATTTGTACTATGAAGTAGAGAGCGATACGCGTAAGTCGGGAGAGAAACTGTTTGACTATGTCGATCCGCGAAACCGTGGTGTGCAGATAGAGATGGAGCAATGCGTGACCGCGCATCTCAAACGCATCGGTGCGTACCTCAAGCCGGGTGAATACAAGGAGCTTTCAGATATCAGTATTCAGAATTCAGATTATCCCGTTACTGCCAGTGTTATCATTCCTTGTAAGAATCGTGCCCGCACGATCGCGGACGCAATACATAGTGCGTTGAACCAAAAAGTACGCGAGGGGTATAGTTTCAACGTCATTGTGGTCGATGACAACTCTACCGACGGAACTTCGGAAATTATTAAAAACCTCTCCCTAACCCTCCCCACAAGGGAGGGAACTCCAGAACTGATATATATTGCGCAGGATAAGACGTGGCACGCGATAGGTGGAAACTGGAACGTGGCGATTCATGATCCTCGTTGCGGCAAGTATGCTATTCAGCTGGATAGCGACGATACGTATTTTGACGAAACGACCGTACAGCGGTTCATTGATGCTTTTGAAGATGAAGAAGGAACGAAGTACGGCATGGTGATCGGTACGTACCAATTGACGAATATGGACGGCGAGATTCTTCCTCCGGGAGTGATTGACCATCGGGAATGGACCGATGAGAACGGTCGCAATAACGCATTGCGAATCAACGGATTAGGTGCACCAAGAGGATTCTACGTGCCGCTTCTTCGTACCATCAATTATCCGACTACCAAGTATGGAGAGGACTATGCGGTGGGTCTAAGGATCAGCCGAGACTACCCTATCGGTCGCATCTATGACGTGGTGTATAACTGTCGTCGTTGGGAGGATAACTCCGATGCGAATTGCGACATAGTTGCCATGAACCGCAATAACTGGTACAAAGACAAACTGAGGACTTTTGAGCTGAAGGCGAGAAAGGATTAGTGGATTAGTGGATTAGAGGATTAGTGGATATTCGTGTTGGGATATTAACGGCTCCGCAGATTGAGTTTGAGCAGCGAGAGAAGACGTTCGTTCTAAAGAACGTGCGGATCGGTATTGGTTTTCATTGGGACCGCCATGAAGACCAAGAGTTTGCCGGTTCTTTGGAGATTCGTAACAACGCAGATGGGACTCAAACGGCTATCAACACCATTGATTTAGAGGACTATCTGTGTTCGGTTATCTCGTCCGAGATGTCCGCCAACAGTCCTATGGAGTTGCTGAAAGCTCACGCGGTCATCAGCCGTTCGTGGGCAATACGCGCAATCCAAAAACCAAATCACGAGGGTTTTCATGTCTGTGCAGATGATCACTGTCAGCGGTACGAGGGGCTCAGGCGAATGAATGAAAGGGCGGTAGAAGCCGTTCGCGCCACTAAAGGACAGGTCTTGGTCTATGGACAAAAGGACGATGTACATGGTACGAAGGAAGAGATTTGTGACTGCCGGTACTACAAGTGTTGCGGAGGAAAAACAGAAGTTTGGCGGACTTGCTGGGAAGACATCGATGTGCCTTATATTCAGTCGGTTAGATGTGATTGGTGTAAGAGTCCTTCGCCTAAAGTGCTGCGTCTGGTGCTCAATGACTATGATCAGGAGACGAAGGATTTTCGGGATTGGAGAGTGAGTTATACCGCGGATGAGTTGAGTGAGATCATTCGTACCAAATCGGGTATTGACTTTGGAGAGATTATTGATCTTATTCCGCTTAAACGCGGGGCTTCGGGACGAATCTACGAACTCCAGATTGTGGGTTCCAAACACACGGAGATCATCGGCAAGGAGTTAAAGATCCGCCTTTGGTTGTCCCGCACGTGTCTGTATAGCTCGTGGTTTGAGGTAGAGAAAGAACCGTCTTCGTTTGTGCCTCGTCATTTTGTACTTAAAGGGCACGGGTGGGGCCACGGAGCAGGGCTTTGCCAGATAGGCGCAGCGGTGATGGCAAGCGAAGGAAAGAGTTACGAAGAAATACTGAATTATTACTATGCAGGTAGCCGACTTAGCGTTGCAACGCTCTAAATACAAACACCTTACGGACGAGCAATGGAGGTGGTTTTTGCAGCAAGTCGAAGGGCGTGAACGGACAGCAGAGAAGCTGCCCACGTTTGCTACGATCGAGGATTGGTGGTATCCTGTGCGGCTGAGTTGCGAGCAATGTTCGTCGGAACTTACGGCACGCTATAAAGCACACATCATCGAATCTTCTAATCCTCCAAATCATAAATGCCTTGACTTGACAGGCGGCTATGGAGTAGATACATTTTTTCTGAGCGAGCTCTTTGAAGAGACGGACTACGTGGAGCAGAACGCGGAGTTATGCAGGATTGCGGAGCATAACTTCGCTCTTGGTCGAAAGTCGAAAGTCGAAAGACAAAAGCTCTCTATTGCCGTCCACAACTGCACCGCAGAGGAGTTTCTAGCTTCTGTCCACGGGGAGAATGAGGGGGGCTACGACCTTATATTCCTTGATCCGGCAAGGCGGGACAGTCATGGAGGAAAAGTCTTTCGGCTCGGAGACTGTACACCGAATGTGGTGGAGTTGATGCCTGATTTGGTTTCGCATTTAGCGCCGAACGGCAGGATTATGCTCAAGTTGTCTCCGATGATTGACCTCACGCAGGCCATCAAAGAACTTCAAACCCCACATGGTCTTCCTTCAGGGGAGGAAATAAAATGGGATATTCACGTGGTGGCGGTGAAGAATGAGGTTAAGGAGGTGTTGCTGTTGAGCCATCAGCAATCAGATGTCAGAAATCAGACCATTACTGCGATTGATTTAGATAAGAAAGAGCAGGCATTTGTTTTTACCCGCGAAGAAGAAAAAGCTGCAACTATTTCCTTTGTACATGGTACATTGTCCCCTTGTACATTCCTTTATGAGCCCAATGCGGCTATTCTCAAAGGAGGGGCATATAAGTTGGTGTCCGAGCGTTTCGGGCTTCAGAAATTAGATGTTAATACGCATTTGTATGTCTCGGATAAGTTCGTTGAGCATTTTCCGGGACGGGTGTGGAAAACCTCTCCCCTTCCCTCTCCCAAGGAGAGGGCGATTAGTCAAGCGAACGTGATCGTGCGCAATTATCCGTTGACGGCTGAGCAACTCAAAAAGAAACTGCACCTCCGAGACGGAGGTACAGCTTATGTCATCGGTTGTCGAGTGAACGGCAAACCGGTCTTGTTTTCGGCAGAAAGGGTCTGAGCTCAAAATTTATAAGCAACGCCTAAACCGTTTGTACCAGCTTGAATAGCCCAATACGGTCGGGCATCAGCTGTCCTGTAACAATGCGTGTTATAGGTCTTCGGCGTTTGGTGCATCTTCCAATATCCGACAGAGATCGTCGGTACGGCTGCTAATTCAAAGGCGCCTCCCAGACTATATAGCATATATCCGGTAACGAGTCCTTTGGGAGCACCATTGTCAATAGAGGAAGTCATATAGATTAAACCCGCAATCTCAAACACGGCACCGATACTCAACAGACCCCACCCCACCATAGCTGTCTCGTAACCGGAACGGAACAGGTCGTACGCAACGCGGCAGTCCTGCGCTTTCAACCAGCGAAGAGTTTGCAGTTTGCCCATTTTCTCATTTCCGACATAATAGGAATCGCCCGCACGAGCTAACATCACCGAGCGAGGTTCGGTCTCGGGAATAGGACGTTTCGCCGCATAAGTTTGAAAACTCATGGCGCAGAGAAGAAACAAAAGAAAGATTTTTTTCATGTTCTATACTGTTTAATTGTTTATCTTAGAAAGGATATCCTATACCGAAGTTGAGGCGGAGGGCGTCAAGAGCGGAGGGGATATTGAAATAGGTATTGATGGGACGGGAGCGGTCGGGAGTGCCGTCCTTGTTGTAACGATAGGTCTGATAGGGGACATGGATAGCAACACCTAAATCCAGACGGACGACCAAGCCGTCCAAGTCCAGACGGAGACCGGCACCGGTGCCGAGGGCTATCTGTTTGGCGAAATGGGGGTTGTTGATGATTCCGTCGTAGAGCTCTTCGTGGAGTTGAAAGCGTTCCTGATAATCGGGGAAGCCTGCTTTCTTGAAGACATCATCGCTGTTATACCAGTTCCACACATTACCTGCATCGACAAAAGCGGCACCGAACAGTTTCCAGACAATAGGGAAACGGAGTTCGAAATTCGCCTCTAACTTGAGATCGCCGGAATGGAAGAAGTTCTGGTTGTATTTGTCGGAATAGAAGTTACCGGCTCCATAGGCATAAGGAGCTGCCGCACGCATACTATTGGGTCCGCCCATATAGAACGCCTCGGAGAGGGGTGAGGCGGATGAGTTGCCCAAGGGGATGTTCGCACCGGCATAGAGACGGGTAGCGATACAAACTTGGTCGGTTATATTAAAGCGGTTACGGAGCTCAGCAGTCAGTTTGAGAAACTGGTTAAAGGTCACATTACCAAAGGGTTTGTCTTTCTCGTTCCATTTACGCCCGAAGAGGCAATACATGGCGTTGAGGAGGTTTGCGGACTCCTTGACGCCTAATTCGATCATCGTGTTCACGGGTCGTTTGGAGCGGTAGTCGTTGTAGAGGAAGGTGTAACCGATGGAAGGCACGAACTCGTTTCCGGCTATCAGTTTGATGAGTTGCGGGTACTCCTCTGCCTTGTTGAGGAGGTTGTCCGACTCGGCTTTCATGAGCACTACGGAGAGCGAGAGGGGTGTGAAGATGTGGGTGATAAACTCCGTAGATTGAATGAAATAGGAGAACGAACCGGCGACTTTGTGTACACCGTAACCTCCGGCTATATTCTCGTACTGGTAGTTGAGCATATACCGCGTGTTGCCTTCGGGGTTGTTGTCTCCCGCCCAATGGAGATAGGGGAAGATAAGCGAGGCGTTGACGCCTAACTTATAGGTGTCGGTCTTTCTCGGATCACCCGGGTGACGGTTTCGCAACGCCCAGTAATAGGCTCCGGAACCCTTGATAGTGAAGGTCTCGCCTTTTCCCATGAGGTTCTTAATGGACGATTTGAGGGTGAGGTTCGGACCGAGACTGTTATTGGATCGCCACGCCACATCGACATCGCCGGTGAGGTCATATGTACGGGTGATGGTGTCACCGCGGTATAGTTGTTGACGACGCCATTCTTTCATGGCTCGCACACCAACGCCGGACTTGTAGAGTTCGCCCTCCAAGATATTGTTGTAGTCGCGTTGCTCGAAGATTCGCAGCAAGACGTTACCGTCCTTGGTCAGTTTGTATTCGGCGGAGAGGGCATTTAACCAACCGCTTGTCTGGTTCACTTCGGGGTTATCGGTGAGCGTGGAGCCCAAGGTGATGCGTAGCCTGTCTTTGAAGAACGATTTGCTGATGGCTATATTCAGGTCGTTGGTCTTACCTCCTGCGTGTTCGGTCTGCGCGCTACTGAGGTCGATGTCCACGACTTTACCCATTTTTGAATTCGACATCGCCGCATTTATACGGCTGCTGACAATAGAAGAGAGGGCATATCCGCCTCGTTGTGCCGCCACGTTACTCTCACCGACATACATGCCGGTAGCGAGCAAGGTAGCCGCCAAGCCTTCACGGGTCTCTTCGTCCACCGAAGCCAACTCACGTGTGACCGTCTCGTCTTGGGGCGCCTCGAGGAAGAAGTCTATCGAATGCAGTCCGATGGAGTCCACTACTCCGTTCACGCGCACACCGGTGGTGAAATCGACCCTTCTTGTCTCTTCGTCTTCGGACTCCACATCGGCTTTCACTTTCTGCGAAGCGGAGATATCCAATAGGGTTTTCCCCACAGGACCGTTGAACGCCACATGACTACCGGAATCCACATGGAACGGCATGATCGGGTACGCTTTGGGCGAATAGCGGATGAATCCATCGTCCACACGCACCTCTCCGCCCAGACTGAGTCCGCCTTCTGCTGTGCCGTAACGCACATTGACGGTTCCGTGCGGTTTGACTTGCGCTAAGTTCTTCTTGTCTATCGGATAAGTGATGTCCGTGCAGGGCAAGATCGTGATATCCACGTCCGCCAAGATGCTGTCCAAAGGACCTGTGACGGAGCCTCGGATGTCGGTTGCCAAGCCTCCATAGACCGGTATCGGACCGCCTTTCTCCAACCTAACCGGCACCAAGCTATCCGCAGCCAAGTTGACATCCAGACGCATGTTATTCAGATCCAAACCGCCCGTCAACGCCAGATAGGTACTATCGACCGCATAGACAGGCAGACCATTGAAATCGATCTTGTTATGCTGCATCACCACGGGTGTCTCGCCCAGACTGAGCCGCACGTCATAAGGACGGTACAACGCCGACACTTTCTTGGGCAGCACTTCGGCAGAGAGATCGAAACGTTTGGGCAGACCATCTATCGAAGCCTGCGCACCGAGGGCACCGCTGAGGTTCAGATCCGCCATTTTGAGGATGCCGTTGACGATCTCCATCGGTATGTCATCCGGACGCACCTCTGCCTTGAGGGCATTGGGATAGAGTGCCGAGGGCGAGAGAGCCAAGTCCACCGCCCGGCTGCCTAATTCGATGGAGTCATAGGATAAGTTATCCAGAGTGAGACATCCAACGCCGTTGAGGCGGTTCTCATTCCGCTGCACGTCGAACCATAGATCGGCATCGGTCCGCAGTCCGTGCAGCGACATCGCTCCATCGGTCAGTTGGCTGTTGGCGGTGAGGGAAGCAGAGGTGCTGCCCTCTGTCATACCGATCTTCAAGGCAGCGTTAGCAGCAGGGAGCCGAAGCGCTGTACTGTCTTCGGGATGCTCAATCTGAGGGATAGAGAGGTCTAAGTTCATCGCCGTTTGCAGGCTGTCGGACGCCAATTCCAAACCGACCTGACGGATGTCTAATCCCGTCCGGTCGATGAAGGGTTGCACGGGGCTGCCGTGCGAGAGATCGATGTGTCCGTTCAGGGCAGGTATCAACCGGCGCAGGGAATCCAACTGCGTCAGATCGCGCAGCGAGGTGATGGCGTGGATGCGAGCGGAGTCTTTGACTGCCTGTAAGAGCGGAGAGAGCCCTTGTACGAACTGCAAGACATGCATCGGGGTTGTCAGATCCGCCTTTAGGTTCTCCGTAGCAAGGTTCAAGGAGGTGGAGGAGTCGGTCGTGAAATGGATATCCAGTTGCTGAGCATGGAGATCTTCGTTACCAACGCGCGCCTGTACGTCACGCATATGCGAACGGTAGTTGACGCACATACGCGAAGGCGTCATGAAATCCGACACCCGAAGCGTGTGATCCGTTTGCGCCGAGACGAGCTGCCGGTCGTGTGCATCTCTCAGTTGAATAGGCAGATGGATGTCGCCGTCCACCGTGCTCTGAGCCAACTCGGCATTGATGGACAGACCCGAAGCATCAATCGTACCGTAGCAGGCATCGGTCAGATGGAGCTGCACCTTGCTCCGCATCGCCCGCGAACGAGGGTTGATGCCCTTACCCTTCGCGTTCAGTTCACCGGCTATCAGTACATATGTACTGTCACGCATCAGCGCGGTGAGATCGACACGTTCCACCTCTGCATGTACGTCATAGGCTTCGTCGTTGATGTCATAATAGCCCTTCAGCTGCGCCTTGCTGCCTTTGTACTGCGCATCGCCGTCCACGTCCACACGCATCTCTTCCAAGTTCATCGCCGCAGCGGTCAGATCTATCTGCGCGCCTATCTCATCCGAACGGGCATGTAGCTCATTACTGGTGATCAGATGCTTGTCGAGCGCTACACAGGCATCGCCGTGAACGGTGTCCAGAGGCAGGTAGAACTTACCGATAGACATCTGATAACCGCCGACCTCTAAGCGATGCGCATCGTACGTGTTGCCACCGACATCCACAAGCACATCGGGTTGCAAGGTACGTGTCCGGATATCGAGTCCCAAGGGGGTGAGGAGAAAATGAATATTCCTCAGATCGCCGTCCGGCACATCGAACGCCAAACGCAGGGGGTTCTTCTTTTCGGTTTTCGGTTTAGCGGGTTTAGGAGATGGACGCAGGTCGATGCCCACGAAGGTATCATAGATACGCAGACCATGCAAGGGGTACCGTCCTTCGGCGATGCTCAACGCAGGGCTGGAGGTCTCCAACAGCCTCAGCACCACATCCACACCCACGGTCGCTATCAACGGACCGGAGTGAAAAGTAGTCTTATCCAAGAGCAGATGCTCCACTTCGATCGGAAGGGATAGGAGATCCTTGGGCTGATGAGGGGCAGAGGAAAGGGTATGCACGGTAGCTTTGAGCCGCAGATGACGTACGTACACCAAGGTGTCTTGCCCTCGATGACCGACAAAAAGGCTGTCTATACGTACCTCTAAAGGCAGGTCTCCTTGCCCTTTCCAAGCTCGGTAGAGCACCATGGGCGAATGATGAAAAGGCGAGAGATAAAGGCTGTCCAGATCGATATCCATGCCCGTCTTCTCAGCCGCTACCACGACGCCTTTCTCGATCGCTACTCGGCGCAAGGAAGGCACATAGAGCACGCTTACTACCGCAATCAGTAGCAGTAAGACCACTCCTATGACCACTCCGGTCAGGACGAGCGGCAATTTCCAAAACAGCTTAGCCCCTTTCAATGATGGTCTTAAAAACTCTTCTGAACACCGAAACGCAATCCGTACAGACCCGGCGTGAACTGGTTCGCAAGCATGTTACGCAGTTTGCCCGAGAAGATGATCACATCGTGTGTATGTTCCTTGTATCGCTCTCCGGTCAGCGGGTCTCTGTAGCAGTACGTCATACCGCTATACCCAAGGCTGAGGATAGAGAAGAAGATCTGAAAAGTACTCTTTTTATTG
>Ga0256405_10005270_pt1 | contig 22722 bp, 25 predicted proteins | sample RumenRJG_02DNA_FD_189096 | JGI IMG/M metagenome (GOLD analysis project Ga0256405, IMG submission 189096) | Bovine rumen microbial communities from Lethbridge, Alberta, Canada - RJG_02 | ecosystem: Host-associated > Mammals > Digestive system > Stomach > Rumen | place: Canada: Alberta... | reverse complement strand
TCAGGAGATTTGTTTCCTGATAATAAATTAGACAAAGGATTATTAAAAATAAAAATGAATAAACAATAAATAAAAGTTGTAATTAAACAAGCATAAAAAGCAAAGCGAGATGCATTTTTAGCTCTCCATGGATTATTCTTTCCAAGAGAACGAGATATAACACTAGAGGCACCTATCCCAAATAAATTTGATATAGCGCTTAATATCATATATACAGGCATGCAAATAGTTACGCCAGCTACTAAAGCGTTCCCTAATTCCTTATCAGCCATATTATTCGCTGCTAATCCAATAAAGAATGTATCGGTAATATTATAGATGACAAGAATAAGCTGCCCGATAATAGAAGGGATAGCTAAACTTAAAATAGCCTGGAGTACAGGTTTATTTTCAAACAAATCTTTCTTTTTTAAATCTAAATTATTAGTCATAACAGTAAATTGAAAAAAACTTTCTATTTGAATTTAGTCCAAAATACAAGAAAATATAAATAAGAAAAACTTTCAATACTATAAAAAAAGTTTATAATTACATGTATGGATGCAAAATTATTAACTCTCATCGAATTAAGCAAAGTAAATTCATTTACTAAAGCCGCAAAAGAACTGAATTTGACTCAACCCGCTGTTAGTCAACACGTCAAACAATTAGAAGAGGAATTTGATGCCAAATTATTTATTCGTTCAAACAATAATCTTTCCTTAACGAAAGAAGGGGAAATAGTGCTTAAATACGCTTTACGTATTCAATCTCTTTACAGCGATATGAATCGCAAACTAAAAGATTATAAGAAATGTGTTAATAATTTGACAGTTGGTATTACCCATACTTCCGAGAGTAACATCGCTCCAGAAATCATGGCGAAATATTCAGAAAGAAATAGTGGGTTACATATAAGAATTATTTCTGACTCTATAAAAAATCTTTATGAGAAATTAAGCCTTTACCAGATTGATTTAGCAATAATTGAAGGAAAGATCACTAATAAAAAATTCTCCTCTATTTTGCTTGGCACCGATTCTTTGGTAGCGGTGGTTTCTTTAGATAATCCTCTTGCTAATAAAAAAGTAGTTACTATTAACGATTTAAAAAAAGAAAATCTTATTTTAAGAAATCTTGAAAGTGGTACCTCAACTCTTTTCATTAATGAATTGGCGAAAATGGATGAAGATATTAACAATTTCCATTTATCTCTAGAAATGGATAATGTAGCTTCTATTAAAATGCTTGTGAGAAAAAATCTTGGTATTTCTATTTTGCCAAAGAGTGCATGTTCTAGAGAAATTAAAGAAAACAAATTAGTAGGGCTCCCCATTGAAAATTTAGATTTGATAAGAGAAACAAACCTCGTGTTTATAGATAATAATATCGATAGAAATATCTTAGAAGACATAGTCTCTATTTATAGAGAATCAATATAATTCGTATAAACTATATTTATTACAAATAAGTATAACTGTTATAGAAAAACTGAAAAACTTTGATACCCGTTAATGTAATTTCGAGAAAAGCTTTATCGAAATTGTTAAATTTTTAGCATTTTCGGTGTTAGAGATATGGAAAATAAGCGTTTTTCGTGTTAGAGAAGGCCAACTTAGTTAAATAGGATTGATACAAACGTGTCAGTCCTTTTATTTTTTGCTATCATATTATTAAGGAGAAAGAAATGAAACCAATTTACCCAAATGCACAATTTAAAACTTTTTGCTATATCAAAAGCGTAATCACTAGACCAAACATTATTGTGGGTGATTATTCATATTATGATGATAGTGAAGATGGACCAGAATCGTTTGAAAAACATGTCACTCATCATTATAACTTTATGGGTGACAAACTGATTATTGGTAAGTTTGTTGCTGTAGCAAGAGGTGTTGAATTCGTCATGAATGGGGCGAATCACATGCTCGATTGTTTTACAACATATCCATTTGAAATCATTGATGAATTTAAAGGTTTATCTAGACCATTTGGAGATCGAGGAAATCGTGGCGATACAGTTGTAGGTAATGATGTTTGGATTGGACAACATGCAACCATTCTTCCTGGCGTTCATATTGGTGACGGTGCAGTTATAGGCGCTAATGCGGTAGTGGCAAAAGATGTTCCTCCTTATGCGGTTGTCGTAGGTAATCCCGCAGTTGTCAAGAAATATAGATTTGATAAAGAAACAATCGATCTTCTTATGGAACTCAAATGGTGGGACAAAGATATTGAAGAAATCAAAAAACTAATCCCATTGCTTACAGGGGATATAGAACAAAGCAAAAAAGAGCTTAAAAAGCTATTAAAGAAATAGCATTCGGTCTGTGGTTCTGGGTGTTCGGTTTACATTAAAACACTAAAACCCTACCAACTTAGTTAAATTGGATTGATATAATGTGTCAGTCCTTTTATTTTTTTGCTATCATAAATTGTATGGAAAAGAAAATACATTTAGAAAAAGTGAATTGGGGCAATTATGGTAAAGTCCTGAAACTTAGAGTTACTAAGGAACAAGAAAATTATGTTGCTAGCAACAAAGCTAGTTTAATTCATGCATTCCTCGAAATGTCCGAAGGCATCCCTGTTTATGCTTTTGCTATTATGTACGGTAAAAAAAGTAGTGGGATTCATGCAAATTATGTATGACCATGATTGGACCGGTTATGAAAGAGAAGATTGGCTTAGTAGCGATATGTATAAAGAATATAAAGGTAAACCATATTATCTCATCTGGCGTTTTATGATTGATAAAAAATATCAAGGTAAAGGATTTGGTAGAGAATCATTTAAACAAACACTAGATTTCATTAAGACATTTCCTTGCGGGGAAGCTGAATATATTCTTCTTTCCTATGAACCATCAAATGAATTAGGAAGAAAACTATATGGTTCTTTTGGTTTTAAAGAAGTATTTAATGAATATCTTCATGATGATGATGAAGTGAGTGCGATGTTAAAAATATAGTGTTCGGTGGATGCATCGAAGCGTTCGGTTGTATTAAAACACTGAAACCCTGCCAACTTAGTTAAATAGGATTGATACTAACGTGTCAGTCCTTTTATTTTTTATAATTATTTTGTGATTCAAGAGGAAATAATATGTTAACAGTATTAATACGTTATAAAGGAAAAGAAGAGAATGTTAAACATTTCATTAAAGAAATGGTTTCTTTAGGAATTGTGGATCAAATAAGAAATGAAGAAGGTAATATCCGCTATGAATATTTCTTTCCATTAGAAGATCCTAATAGTGTTCTTCTTGTGGATTCTTGGGTTAATCAAGAAGCCCTTGATAAACATCATCAATTACCATTAATGAAAGAAATCGTTAAATTAAGAGAAAAATACAATCTTCATATGGAAGTAGAAAAATATCAATCAATCGTAGATGATAGAGATGAGAAATATATTAGGAGATAAATGATGAAAAGATTATTAACTTTAATCCTTCCATTGATGCTTTTATCTGGTTGTTCAAATAAGAGTGCTTCTAGCAATAATAACGATAAGCCAATTGATACTAGCAATGGTGAAATACTTGTTACTTATTTTTCTGTCACTAATAACACAAAGAAGATTGCTAATTACGCACAAGAGCATTTAGATTGTGACATCTTTGAAATAGTGCCATCACAAGCATATACTTCTGAAGACATCGACTATAATTCCGATTGTCGAGCGAATAGAGAACAAAACGATGATAGTGCGAGGCCAGAGATTAAATATACCATTAGTGATATCACTAAATATGACACAATTGTCTTAGGCTATCCTATCTGGTGGGGACAAGCACCCAAGATTATGTATACCTTTATGGAATCATATGATTTCTCTAATAAAACCATTCTTCCTTTTTGTACATCGGGTAGTTCTCCTATCGGAAATAGCGCTACAAATTTAAGTAAAAGTGCTTCTGGTGCCACTTGGTTAGAAGGAAAGAGATTCTCCGCAAGCGCTTCTAAAGATGAAGTAGGTGAATGGTTAGATAAATATATAAAGGAGGAAGAAAAGATGAGATTGTTAATTGATGATCAAGAATTAGATGTGACTTGGGAAGATAATAATTCGGTGAAAGAATTGAAAGAGTTATTACCTTTAACTATTAATATGCATAAATATGATGATTTTGAACAAACAGGTAATATCGGTCATACAATTACTAGTAATGATGAACAGATAACTGCTGTGCCAGGAGATATTGTTTTATATAATGGTAGCGCGATATCAGTATTCTATAATAGCAATAGTTGGTCATATACAAGACTTGGACATATTAATTTAAATAAAGATGAATTAAATACTTTATTAAACAAAGCATCTATCGTATTCGTCTTACAAGGAGAATAAACATGAAGAAAGTATTAATTATTTCTACAAGCATAAGGAATGGAAGTAATTCCGAATTATTAGCAAATGAATTTGAAAAAGGGGCTAAAGAAGCGGGAAATGATGTGAAATTCATCTCTCTTAAAGATAAAAATATCGCTTTCTGTCATGGATGTTTAGCGTGTCAAAAACTCCATAAATGTGTCATTAATGATGACGCTAACGCGATTGCGGATGAAGTATGTGAAAGTGAGGTTATCGTTTGGGTATCTCCGATTTATTACTATGAGATGTCTGGACAGATGAAAACCTTAATCGACAGGATGAATTCTTTATATTCAAGAGATTATAAATTCAAAGAAGTTTATTTCTTAACTGTCGCTGCGGAAGAAGAAGAATACGTTCCTGAGAGAGCTATCAATGGCCTTCAAGGATGGATTGATTGCTTTGAGGGAGTCGACCTTAAAAACACTTTATTTATCGGTGGAGTAGATGGACCAAACGAAATAAAGAATCATCCTAAACTTAAAGAAGCTTATGAGATGGCTAAAAGCATCTAATAATCTATTATGGAAACTTTAGAAGAATTTATTAAGAAGCATCAAAGAAATCTCTAAAGAAGAAGCTGAGAAATTTATTGGAAAAACACTCGATGAAGAAGAACTTTTGTCCTTACTAAAATAGTGATAAAATTAGATTATATCAAATAAAATTTAATGTTATGTATGCACTCGCAATCGCGAGTGTTTGCATATATAAAAGAAAATCTTTAAAATTAAAATGATAGAATCTTGTTTTTTCTCGTTATTTTGGAGGTAGTTCTATGAAGAAATTCTCAAAATTGTTGTTGGCGGGTATTTTGGCTTGCTCGGTTACTTCTGCGGCTTTAGTCGGTATCTCTACACTAAAGAATAATGAAGCTCCTATCGCCGCAAAAGCTGATGATGATTTATTGCCGGCCGAAACAGTGACATTATTTAAAATTGATGGTCAAACATTTAAAAACCCTGGTTTAACAAAAAGAACAGGAAATGGATGGAATTATAACCCTGGCCAATATGGTCATATTCTTTTGAATTTAGAAAACTATCATGGCGGTGCAATCAAATTTATCTGCTTGTATCAGGTGGAAATCTATATTCGTGGTGAAAATGTTATTGAAGTAGAAGACGATACATCGAATGGCCTTTCGATTCAAGGTGGGCCGTTAAGATTGAATTATGCTTCTGCTGATGCATCCTTAACCATTAATTCTGCGGCAACCTGTATCACTATTTCTAATTCCGAACGCAATAGACTAGAGACTCTTACTTTGGGCAAATCCACTAATTGTAAATTAGTTCTTAATTCTTCTGCGGGTTCCGGTCTCGCTGCTGAACAAGCAAATATAAGCGGAGATCTTTCTATTATTGCTAGAACTTACCTCAATTCATTTGAAATGCCTATCGAAGACACTATGATGCATATATTACCTAAAGATTTGCCTGGAGCTGATGAAATTAATATTAAGTGGTATTTTCTCACTAATGCTGAAGTTGGCGTTAAATGTACCCATATCGATTTAGACGAAAACGCCTCTATTGCGGCGATTTCCGAGACAGGTAGAGCTATTTCTAATATTTATTATTCTGATTTTCGCGCTCTTCTCGATTCCGGTGCGACAGTTGGTACTTTATCTTTCTCATGGGTTCATGGTATTGGACGTCATCGTCAATATATGATTCCTGATTACGATTTATCGCATTTCTTTATTTCTCCTGACGAAAAAATTATTTGCGCCTCTTATGACTCTAGCAAAGTTTATAGAGGTTTACTTGAATTTGCTGATGAAAGTCCAGTTAAAGGGCAGCCTGGAGTTGATACCAAATATCAATTAGCAAAGGATGAACAAGCGACTTTTTCCTTTAATAATAGTAATTTGCCGCAAACATTAACCGATAGTGGTTATTCTGTTGTCAAAGGTTATGACTTTAGAGTGAAAGGCTCTAGCACTGCAATCGCTACTGTTGAAAACAATGCTGATAATAGTCCTTTAACTTATACATATTCTTTTAATGAACTTGAAAGATACTATTTCACATCCAAACTTTCATTAAAGAAAGGTGATGCTATTTGCGGAAGTGTGCAACATCGATTTGAAGTAATTCCCTATACTCATCATGAAATTTCTGAAGATATGAATGCATATTCACTTCGCGATGTTAATAAGACGAGAGAATCCATTATCACTGGCGATACATATCAATTCAGAATCGATGTTCAACCTTATTATCATTCCAATGGCAACGAGTTATTCTTCGCTAACGATGAAGAAATAACTCCTGATAACAATGGTATTTATACTCTTGAAGATATTCATGAAGATATTGTTATCAGCGTTCTTTCTTCCACCGCAGCAAAATACTACTCAAATGTCAGATTTATTGTTAATGATCAAGAATTTTCTGCGGCTTATGTCGAAAAAGGCATGACATTAACATTCCCTACAATTCCAGAAAATTTAATTCCGGAAGGAAAAACATATAAATGGAAAATTGAAACTAGAACCACTCTTTATGAAGCTGGACAGCAAACTACTCTTAGAGAAGAAGAAAGAGGCGTTTTACGTGTCACCGCTCATTTCGAGGGACTATATAATTTATCAATCGTCGATGGTCACTTCTATAGCGATGAAGCTTGTACGCAAATCATCACCCAAGCTCCACAAGTTCCTGTTGGATCACGTAAATATACATATTTCAAATTCAATCAAACTATTGATGAAGTGGTTGATGGAAGATTGCTCTATGGATATAAAATGGTGGAAGGGACCGTTCAAATTTATGAATATGATGATGGTATTTGGTTCTTTGAAATGACTGCGGCCGATGTAGTCATTGAACCGATTTACAAATATGTTATCGATGAATTAGTTATTCAAGATATCAATGTTCCTATTAGCGGTAAACCATTACATGAATTTAGAGAACATGCTCCAGAAGAAGAAAACTATAAGATTAATTCCCATTCTCAATTATGGTACAAAGTAGAAGGCTCAAATAGATCGTTAGTGCACACCTTTGATGAGCAAAATCCCTATACATTTAAAAATGATACTACTTATGAATTAGATGTTACTTTCTCCGCTAAAGAAGGCTATATTTTAAATCAAAATGGCTTTAATAGAGACGGGCAATATCAGTTAGAAATCGAAGGATTAGATGAATCGAATTACGAGATAACTGATGCTAGATTTACAAATAATTTAGATAAGAGCTACTATGTATTTACTATCAGAATGCAATCGATTAATGAACACGAAGTTATTGTGACTGATGGCAAAGCCTTCTTAGGCGATTTGGAAATTACTAGCGCAAATGTTGGAGACGAGGTCTTATTATCCGCTAATAAAGCACCATCTGGTCAAGTGTTCGATAAATGGGAATTAACTGGAATAACAGTTGATGAAGAATTGATTATAAATTCAAAATTATCAATTGTCATGCCCAATAATGAGGTTTCTGCAACCGCAACATATAAAGTGGCAGAATACTTTGATGTTGTGTTCCTAGCTAATGGTGGTAGCGGTGTTATGGAAGATGGCAAGGCCTATGATAATACCTTCATTTTGCCAGAAAATGGATTTATCGCGCCTGAACATAAGCATTTCAAAGCTTGGGAAATCGATGGTGTAGAATATAGAGAAGGCGAAACTATCGCAGTTGATGCTAATATTGAAGTCAAAGCCCTTTGGGAGCTTGATGTTCACGTTGTGACATTTGACGCCAACGGTGGCTCGGGAACGATGGAATCTATCGAAGTCAATTATGGTGAAGAATTTGTATTGCCGTCTTGTGACTTTGTTGCTCCTGAGGGTAAAGAATTTAAGTGCTGGGCAATCGGCGATGAGGAGATAACCACAAACGCTATAACCATCGAAGGAGATGTCACTTTAAGAGCTGTTTGGAAAGATGCTGATCATCCTGGTGATGATTCATCAAGCAGTGAATCTAGCGAACCGGTGACACCTGATACTCCCAAGAAAAAAGGTTGTGGTGGTTCCCTCTTAGCAGCTTCTATCGCAATTCCTACTCTCTTAGGATTAAGTACCTTAGTCCTCATCAAAAAGAGAAAAGAAAAATAATAGATATTATTAATATTAAGGTCGAGATTTCTCGGCCTTTTTATATAGGCGATTTATAAGCGTCATTTAAGACAGATAATCACTAAAGTGATATAATCTTTGCATGATTATTAATACTGGACAAAGAACTGATATCCCAGCCTTCTATTCTAAATGGTTTATTAATCGCATTAGAGAAGGATATGCTTTAGTGAGAAATCCTTATTATCCTAATTTAGTAACCAAATTCAAATTGGATCCAAAAGTCGTGGATATTATCGGTTTTTGCACAAAAAATCCTAGACCGATGTTTCCTTATTTAGATGAACTAAAAGATTATGGACAGTTTTGGTATATCTCCATCACTGGTTTTGATAGAGATTTAGAACCTAATGTTCCTCCAATAAATCAAGTGATGGAAGACTTTATTTATTTATCTAAGAAGATTGGAAGTCATGCGATAGGTTGGAGATACACACCGATAATTGTTAATGATAAATATACGAAAGAAAGACATATCAAGACCTTTGAATATATTGCTTCTAGATTAGAAGGATATACCTCTTTAGTGGCCTTTGGCTTTGTTGATATCTATGACAAATTAGCGAAGAATCATCCCGAGATAAAAGATACGGATGATAAGACGAAAATAGAAATAGCAAAAGCCTTTATGGAAATAGCGAAAAGACACCATATGGAATTAAGATTATGTTCCAAAGAAAAATGGTTAAAAGATTATGGTGTGGATATCGATGGCTGCATGCGTATTGAAGATTATGAACATAGTATTAAGAATGCATTAGATATCAAACAGAAGATGCAAGCTAGAAGAGGCTATTGTGCGTGTTATTTATCTAATGATATCGGTGCTTATAATTCCTGTCCTCATCTCTGCAAGTATTGCTACGCAAACGGGAATAAAGAGCTCATTTTAAAGAATTATAAGAATCATGATGATAACTCTCCTTTATTAATTGGACATTTAAATCCAGAAGATAAAGTGAGAGAGGCCAAACAAGAGTCCTATAAAAAGGAGATATTACTATTCTAGTTTTTGTGATATATTAAACAATACACGGAGGGTTTTATGATGAAAACTTCTAAATTAATTAAATTATTACCATTAACAACATTGTTATTAACAGGTTGTTTCGATCAATCTATCAGCAAAGAAAACTTCGCTGCTAAATTAGAAGAAATCAACCAAAATCTCAACGCGGAAAACGAAAAACTCAAAAACTGCAGAGCTCAATCTCGTTTAGCCATTGAAACATATAACTATAAAGAAGGCGAATATTATTCCTATAAATATTTCGTTCTCGCTTTAATTATCCCAGTGAGCTATGGTTCTTATACTTGGAAAGATGATGCTGGCTATCACAATTTCGAAGATAAGTATATTGGCAATGACGTGAAATCAGAATTAACCGAAGAGCAATTCAACACCAAGATGGAAGGCCGCAAAGCCACAATTCTCGGTGTCTTTAGAAAACCATATGAAATCGCGAAGGCTTTAATGGATGAAAATTACTTAAATTATTTAAATCCTGAAGGATTCTTTGATTATTCTTTAACTTATGCGAATAAATATACAAAGAATGGTAATACATATAAGATTATTTCTACCGCAACATATACTTATAATGCCGATCATCAAAATGGAAATGATGACGTTATGAGCATTAAATACACAATTACTTTCAAAGATAACTTACCAACTAAGTTAGAAACTGAAAAGAAAGAACGCGATGGTGATAAATCTAAAGACCACTGGAAATATTCCTATAGCAATTCCGCTTTCTCTGACCCAACCGCATCTAGTGAACAATCTGAATAATTAGTGGTTATATAAAATATAAAGGGCAACTTGAAAAAGTCGCTCTTTTTTATTTTTTTGAATAATGTTATATGATATTTAGTTAGGAGGAATAACTATGAATAAATTATTACTCGTATCATTAAGCTTAATGGCAATGTTATCCTTAGGTGGATGCAAAAACAAAGGCAAAGACAAATCTGGACAAGAATCCGGTGGCTCTTCCGAACAAAAAACGACCTGTACATTAGAAGAATTTAAAGAGAGATTAAACGCTAACGATGCTTCTTTTGGTGAAGAAGAAAACCCAAAACTTAAAAATATCTCTTATAAATCCGGAACTGTTTTAAGTCTACATCCTGTCAATTATAAAGAAGGCGAATTCTACGATAGTCAAGAAGGATTAGGTGGTAGAAGAAGCATTTGGAAAGATAGTGACGGCTTCCACAAATATGTTAAAACATTATTTGGAGGAGAGACTTATTCAGAATTAACCGAAGAACAGTTTGAAACGGAAATGGCTAGTGGCAAACAAACGGTCCATTCTATTGTCTATACACCTATTCAAATGGCAAAAGAATTAATCGCTGAAAAAGAGGGTGGCGAAAGCGAAAGAAGAATATTCTTTAAATTCTCTGTCTCTATCTTAGGTAACTATCGTATGGAAGCGACAGTGGTGTTTACCGAAAAGGATTATGAAGAAAATATCGTAGAACACACTGATGTTTATACAATTTCTCTTGGCGAAGATCTACCTTATCAATATCAATACGATAGAGATGATAGCAATCAAACCGCTCATACATTCCAATATGGTAACGCAAGTTTCGATAGACCATAATTAACAAACAATTTATAGAGGGTTTCGGCCCTCTTTTTTTGTGTTATTTTTCCTTATTTTTGCAGGTTTTTTAGAAATATTTGCGCAAAAAATCGCTTTTTTGTGAAAATTTACAAAAAATATTGGAGATTTCGCGTGCCTGCGATAGAATATAATTAAGTATTTTTAGGAGGTTTCCTTATGGACAAAATGAAGTCCTTGAGAAAGAGCGTTATCGCTTTAGGTGTTTTCGCGTTATTAGCCTTTGCTGTTTGGGGTGGTGTTTTTGCAACATTATTCTTAACAACCAAAGATTTTGATTTCTTGAAATTACACCTTAATCAGTTGGTCGACTTAATCGCCTTACCATTTAAAGGTGGTTTTGGTCCATCAACAGTCTATTTCCCAGAAGCACTTGTTGTTGTTTCTATTTTAGGATTAGATGTTTTATTCCTTGTCTTAACAATCATCTTCAGTATTGTTAAACGTCGTGGTGTTATGGTGTTCCCATTCATCGCTTTCTTACTCTGTGGCGCAGCATCTGCAGAAGTCGCTGCTAACTTACCTACTTACACAGTTGGTGATACATCCACAGCTTCCGGTTATTTAGCCTTAGTTAAATTAGGTTCATCTAACATTATCGGAACATTAATGGGCATTTTAGCGTTAGTATTTGGTACCTTAGCTGGTGTCTTAGCCTTATTAGCCATGATTTTATCAATGCCATGCAACTTCATGAAGAAAGCCAACAAAGAAGAAGAAGCTGCTCGCTTTGCCGAAGAACCAGAACCAGAGGAAGAAGAAGTTGAACTTACCGCTGAAAATATCAGAGGCATGATCAGAGATGAATTAAGAGCTGCTCAACCTGCTGGTAACAATGTCACCGGTGCTACATTTGCCGGTCCATTAGTGGTCCAATATTTCAATGGTCCTGCTCCAGTTCAACCACAACCTGAACAAAAAGAAGAACCCAAAAAAGAAGAACCAGTTCCATACGTGGAAGAAGTTGCTGTTCCTGAACCATATTGCGAACCAGAGCCAGTCAAAGAAGAAGAACCTGCTCCAATCGAACCCGAACCACAACCAGAACCACAACCTGAACCCGAGCCACAACCAGAGCCCGAGCCAGAGCCACAACCTGAACCAGAACCAGAACCACAACCAGAGCCCGAGCCAGAGCCACAGCCCGAACCAGAACTAGAGCCAGTTCAACCTGAACCAGAGCCAGTCCAAGAAGTAGTGGTCCCTGTCGTTGAAGCCCCAGTTGAAGAACCTGCTCCCGAAAAGAAACCAATTATCCGTATTCCTTTCGAAGAACGTATGGTCAAAGCTGACAAGGAAATGAAAGATAACTATAACGAAATTAAGAATGAAATTCTTAGCTATGGTGTCAAATCTCGTATTTCCAATTCTGGCGACACATTCCGTTTACACCGCAAAACATACATTAAGCTCACAATTGCTGGTAAGAGCTTAAAATTATACTTCGCTCTTGATCCTAAAGATTACAGAGATACTACTATCCCAGTGCAAGATGCTGGTGAAAAAGGCATCTATGAAGAAATCCCGTTGGTCTTCAAAGTTAAATCCGGTTTATCCATCAAGAGATGTAAACAACTCATCGCTGATGTCATGGAAAAAGACAATTTAGTCCAAGGCGAAATCGGCAAAGTCAACTGGGTTAAAGAAATCCAAGCTAACTTAAGAGAAGAAAAGAATGCTGCTAAAGCTGCTACTGAAGCTGACGAAGATTAATATTCTCTAATATCAATAATGAAGAAGGTATGTATTTCATACCTTTTTCTTTTTGCCCTTTTGTCAATATTTACAGTTTATATTATTTTTGATAATATCTTTATCACGAGCCTAATACTTAGAGAGGAAGTGGTTAGTCGATGGATGATCCTATATCGTGGTTGTTAATCGGGATATGTATAATCGTATCTTTCTTTTCTTCAACCTGTGAGACCGCCATTGGACTAGTCAATCGTTTTAAACTCCAAGTTAAAGCGGATGATGGTAGTAAGACTGCCAAAATATTATTAAAAATATGCGATCATTATGATCGTTCTATAAGTACAGTATTAATCACTCATAATGTGGCTTCCGTTATTATGTCTACTATCGGAACCATCATCTTTTATGATATGTTAGCGTCTAAACCAGAATTAGATAGCTACGTACCAATTATTTCTTCTATCGCTGTAACATTTGTTATTTATATCTTAGGTGATATCTTACCGAAGACTATCGCTAAAAAGATTCCTGATACTATTTCGACCATTTTTGCATGGCCTTTATATATTCTTTTAATTTTATTAACACCTTTATCTATCCTCTTTGAACTACTCGCCAAACTATTCGATAAGATTTTTAAAACGAGTCACGAAGAAGAATTCACCGAAGAAGATTTTGAAAACATTGTCGAGAAGACTACCGATGAAGGATTATTAGAAGAAGAACAAGGCGATATCATCCAATCTGCTTTAGAGTTTGAAGACACGAATGTCAAAGAAGTTTTAACGCCGAGAAATAAGATGTTCGCTTTAGATATCCGGGGCTTAACTCATGAGAAATTACAAGAGATTTTATTAAATACAAATTATTCGAGAATTCCGATATATGAGAGAGAATTTGACAATATTATCGGTGTTTTGCTCGTAAAAACTTATATTAAGCAATATTTAGATAATCCCCAAAAAGCGATTAGAAGAATGTTGCAAAAACCATATTTCGTCTCTGGCAAAATTATGATTGATGATTTATTTAATGGTTTTAAACGTCATCATTCTCATTTAGCAATTGTTAGAAATAAAGATCAAAAAGTCATCGGAATGGTCACTATGGAAGATGTTTTAGAAGAACTAGTGGAAGATATTAGTGAACCCACTAATCAGAAAGTGAGAAAGGCCTAATATGCAATATTGGTGGTATTGGATTATTATCGGTGTTTGTGCAGTCTTTAGTGCTTTCTTTTCCGCTGCTGATTTAGTCTATGGTTTAGTCGACCAGGATAAACTCAAAAAACATATTGAAAATAAAGAAAAAGGCTATAAGAGAGCGAAGATTGCTCTTCGCTTAGCGGAGAAATACGAATTCTCTATTGCTACAATTTTATTCTCTAATAATGTGGTGAACATTTTAGCTTCCTCTTTAGTGGCCGCAATCGCAGTTTATATCGATAGACAAAATGGCACTAATTATGCGACGACTATCGCGACCATTATTATGACGGTCACTATTATTATATTCTGTGAATTCTTACCGAAAGCTTTAGCGAAGAGATTCTGTTATCCCTTCTCTATCTTGTTTGCTCCTGTGGTGAGATTCTTTGAATTCTTATTCTTTATCTTCGTTTGGCCCATCTCTAAATTCTTTGAATTAATTGGTCGCCTCTTTAAAAAGAAATCTAAAGAAGAAGATATTGTTGATGAAGATGTCTTAAACGAAATGGTGGATGAGATTGAAGAATCTGGTGATATTGAAGAAAATAGTGCGGAAATTGTCCGTAATGCGATCGATTTAAACGATATTCAAGCTTTTGAAATTATGACTCCAAGAGTGGATGTTTTCTCTATTGATATCGAAGATGATATCGATGAGATTATCCAAGAAGGAGAAATCTTCAATCATAGCCGTATTCCTGTTTATGAAGACACGATTGATAATATTATCGGTATTTTACCTATCAAATCGGTCGCTAGAGCGTTATTTAATCATGAAAAGATTAATGTTAAGTCTTTGATGTATAAACCGCTTATAATCCCGAGAAACCACCAAATACTCGATTTATTACAAGAATTTAAACAGACGAAGATTCATATTGCCATAGTTATCGACGAATATGGTGGTACAGAAGGTATTGTTACCATGGAAGATATCTTAGAAGAAATCGTCGGTGAGATTTTTGATGAGACCGACGAAGTCAATGAAGAATACATTATTAATAAAGATGGTTCTTATGTTGTCAGCGGTAGTATGAATATCGATGATTTCTTTGAACTTATCGGATTTGAATCGGAAGATTATGAAACCGACTACACAACGGTCGGTGGTTTCTGCCAAGACATCTTAGATAGATTTGGTAAGAAAGATGATGAATTTGATTTCGATCATTATCATTTCCGCATCTTAGAAGCGGATAAATACACAATTGAAAAATTGTTGGTTACTAATCTAGATCCAATCGATGATGAAGAATAAAAAAAGATGCAAATGCATCTTATAAATTTCTTTCTTTAATTATTTCTAAATATTTTTGATAGACCATATCGGTCACTTTCTCGACATCGAAATGTTGACTATCTATATGAAGGTCGACATCAGCGATGTTTTCTTTTTTAAAGGCAATGCGATCGTTAGCGATTCTCGCTTTGGCATCATCTTCTTTGTCTCCTCTTTGAAGCATTCTTTGATATCTTGTATCTTCATCAGAATCTAAAAAGAAGGTGACAATATGAGGATCATTTAAAGCGATGTAGGCTTTTAATCCAGCTGGGTCGATAACGACACATTTATTTTGCGCGATTTGGTCTTTTGTAGAACCATAGAGATTTTTGTTATACAAAGTATATTCGACAAATTTCTCATCTTTAATCATCTGCTCAAATGTTTCTTTGCTCACAAAAAAGTAGTCGCGACCATTAACTTCGTTAACACGCATTTCACGTGTGGTGGTGGTAATCACTTTAGTGACACCATATTTCCTCGCTAATTCTTTAGCGACTTCGGTTTTGCCACTTGCACTTGCGCCCGCTAAAACAATCATGTCCTTATTATAAAATTTTTCTCTATTTAGTAAAGAATATAATAAAAAAGTTTTTTCTTATCGTTTTTTAGTTAACTTTTAAAGTTAATTAGTTATAATATCTATGGTCAAAAAAGGAGTTTTTTAAATGGCTAAAATTTGTAAAGTTCACGGTCGTGAAGTATTAGATTCTAGAGGCAATCCTACAGTTGAAGTCGAAGTTTGGCTTGAAGATGGCACTAGAGCTCGCGCGATTGTCCCATCCGGCGCTTCTACTGGTGAAAGTGAAGCTCTTGAATTAAGAGATGGAGACAAATCCAGATATTTAGGTAAAGGCGTTTTAAAAGCAGTTGAAAACGTCAATACCAAATTAGCCCCAGTCGTGATTGGCTTAGAGGCTACTGATCAAGTATTAGTTGATCAAGCAATGTTAAAAGCAGATGGCACACCTTTCAAAAAGAATTTAGGTGCTAACGCTATCTTGGGTGTTTCTTTAGCAGTCGCTAGAGCAGCAGCGGAATCCTTACATATGCCTTTATACCGCTACATCGGTGGTACAAATGGTAAAGTTATTCCTACCCCATGTATGAATGTTATCAATGGTGGCGCACACGCGGAAAGTACCGTTGATTTCCAAGAATTCTTCATCATTCCTGCTGGTTTTGCTACCTTTAGAGAAGCATTACGTGCTGGTACAGAATGTTTCCACGCTTTAAAGAAAGTCGTTAAGGAACATGGTTATGAAACAGGTGTTGGCGATGAAGGTGGTTTCGCTCCTTCTTGTAAGAAAGGTAATGAAGAACCATTAGAATTAATCGCTGAAGCCGTTGCTAAAGCAGGTTATAAATTAGGTGAACAAATTTTCTTAGGTATGGATGTTGCTTCTTCTGAATTCTATGAAGGCAATGGTGTCTATAACCTCGTTAAATCAGGCGAAGGTAAAAAGACAACCGAGGAAATGATCGCTTTCTTAGAAAAATTAGTTAAAGACTATCCTGCCATCATTACCATCGAAGATGGTTTAGCAGAATCTGACTGGGAAGGTTGGAAGAAACTCACAGAACGTTTAGGCAAGAAGATTCAATTAGTCGGTGATGACTTATTCGTCACAAATCCTGCCTTCATCGAAAAAGGTATCAAGAATGACACCGCGAACAGCGTTCTTATCAAAGTTAACCAAATCGGTACTTTAACCGAAACATTAGATGCTATCAGATTAGCGCAAACCAATGGTTATACCTGTATGGTCAGCCATAGATCTGGTGAAACTGAAGATACAACCATCGCTGACTTAGCAGTGGCAGTTAACTCCGGTCAAATTAAGACTGGTTCCGCTTCTAGAACTGACCGTATGGCCAAATACAATCAATTATTAAGAATTGAAGAAGAACTCGGTTCTGAAGCGAGATTCTTAGGTGTTAAAGCTTTTAAAAATAGAGGCCTCTAATACTTAACATCAAATAATAAATAAGACTTGTCGGAAATTCCGGCAAGTTTTTTTATACTTTCTATTTTCTACGAAAATAAAATATATAAAGAAAATTTTTTAAGACAAAATCGCATTTTTCTTCCTATTACCATATAGGAGGATAAAATATGCGTTCTAATGAAACTCAAGAATTAATTGATGACATTAAGAAGATTGCTAAGATGTATTTTTTAGCGATGAATACAAATAGCAATTATGAAGAGAAAGATCGGGATGAAGAATATTTTAAGAATGACGATTTTATTCAAAAGGTCAGAAATGCTTTTGATAAACTCGACGCTTTAGAACAAGACCTAATCAATAATGAATTCTTCTATCAAGAATATCCCAAATGGTGGAAGACACATTATTCGAGGTCAACTTATTATCGCGTGAGAAAAAGTAGTATGAGACATTTTAAATATGCCTTTGAAAATGAATCGTAAACATTCTTTATTTCTTCTTCCTTTATTTTGTCTTTCTCTCACTTCTGGAAGTATGAGAGCTTCAAACCCTTTCACTTTTGATTTTCCACCTCTTGGTCCTTTTAAATATCCCCAAGATGATTACTCTTATACTTTCACTTATAGAACTCAGTTCATTTACACTGATGTCAGGGAGAGATTATCGTGCGGTTTTAGTCACGATAATTATATTTATTTTCAGACAACCGCCGCTCATAAATCCTCGACAAAAATTCCCAATACTATAACCTTCAAACTACCATTTAAAGATATGCTCAAAGATAAGCGTATGGCTTTTAAAATTGAACTGTTGAATAAAAGTTCTAATGTATTGGCGTCTTATGCTTTTAATCTCGATCCTATTAATCCAGTCACTATTAATCCGAAATTCTATTTAAGTGAATATTACGTATCTCCCGATGTGGTTGTTAAGCCTGATCAATATCAGGAAGGAACCTCGGAAAAATATCGCTTTTCTGGTTTCGTTGATTATTTCAATGTTGATTATTATTATCGATTAGATTTGTCTAAGCTTTATATCGATTATGAAGGATTATTAGATTGTCCATCTTCAAGTGGGACTTTGGAATTTTACGATATGAGAAATATCTTTCCTTATATGAAAAAGACAGGTTATTTCGGATTTGTTAGTATCCCGGTAAAAACTAATTATTCCGATGGTAAAGTGACAATAAATTACGCAAAAACCATGTATGTTAATCCAAAAACGCTAGATATGTCATTAAATCCGAGAACAAATTTTGTTCCTACAAATTATTTTTATCTTCCTATTAATAGATGCAAAGAGCTATTAGATGAACCTTTCAATTTAAGAATCTCCAAATTTGGATTTGCGCAAAATAATATCCTTTGGACTATGCATTATACGAACACGAGATTATTAATTGGAGATTGTCAAAATAGTGAGTACTGTGTGAAAGGAGAAATCGTCTCATGAGTAATATCATTATCTCTTTGACCATTGCGGTTATGTCATTACATTTCTTTACTTTGACTTACCGTCTAAATGGTATCAATAGATCTTTATATAACATTCCAATTTCGATCTTTGAATCCAGTATCCCTTTGTTACAAGATACAGAATCTTTTGAGCCTTATTATGACAAGGATAAACTCGAAGAAAAATTAACCTATTATTTAGATAATAGCATTAGTAGGTATTGCCATTCTTATAGCGTGGAATTCTATTACTATTATCAAGATGATGATTCGATTTGTTTGTCTGCTCATTGTAATGCGGTTGAGATTAATCTTTCTGCGGATGTCATACTTTTAACTAAGTATCATCGTACAGCGAGATTCTTCATTACTCATAACTAATATGGATACATTAAAGGGATTAACTTTTATTGAATCTTCTTTTTTACAAGATTTATTAAAAGATGAAAACATTACTGACATCTCTTATAACGGATCAGGCATCTATTATCTTCATAATTTATTAGGTCGCAAAAAATCTAGCATCGTAATCACAGAAAATGAGGCAAAAGATTTTATTCGTCAAATCGCTAATCTTTCTGAGAAACAGTTCTCTTTACAAAATCCGAAACTGGATGTTTCTATCGGAAGATATCGCATTAATGCGATACATCCTTGTATAGGAAGAAGGAATTATGATAGTTGTTTGAATTTTTCTATACGTATTGCCTCTAGTAAACCCCTTATCACCGATCAATCAACTTTTCTAAATGCCGAATTGATTTCACTATTTGAAGTGTTAATTAAATCACAAACATCTCTGGTGATTGGTGGACTTACTGGATGTGGCAAAACAGAATTTCAAAGATATTTAATTTCTAAGATGGAAGATTATACGCGCTTAATAATTATTGATAACGTTCTAGAATTAGATTCTTTAACACTACCAAATGATTTAGATATTAATATTTGGCAAGCTGATGAGAAAAATAAAGAAATTAATATTCAAGAACTGGTCAAAAACGCTTTAAGAAGCAATCCGGATTGGCTTATTGTTGCGGAAAGTCGAGGAAAAGAAATGGTGGAAGTCTTAAATTCCGCGATGACTGGTCATCCAATTATTACCACAATTCATGCGTTAAACATTGAAAGCATGCCAACGCGTATGGCGAGAATGGTGATGATGAATGAACAAAATTCCGATTTTCAAACTCTTATGCAAGATATTTATTACAACTTCCGGTTCTATATTTTTCTTAAAAGAAAAATTCAAAAAAATGGAAAGGTACTTCGCTATATTGAAGAAATTGCGGAAATTGATGAGGCAGGAATAAAACATCTAATTTATTCATTTAATGGAAAGGAACGAGTTTTTTATAAATTTAGAAAGGAAATAATTCCTTATTTGGATTATCAGGATAACTCTTTATTTATAAAAACTTTTGTGAAAGAAAAATGAACACAATAATTACTGTTGGAATTATTATTTCGTTAGTCTTAGGAATCGCGGGTTTTGTTGCTAGCAACAATTTTATTGTTGGAGGCATTATTTTAGCCTTGAGCATCATCTATTTTCTCGTTATTGCAAAACCGATGTTTACTAAATATTGTATCAAGATTAATCGCTTTCATCTTTGCTTTCATTTCATCAATTCTTTTATCGTCTCTTTGAGTATTAGAAACTCCATTAATAGTGCATTTGATTCATCATATGAATTAATGCCTGAGGATTTTCATAAAGAAATTGAGAATATTGAAGCTCTTAAACTAGAAGAAAAATTTGATGTAATCAATAAATATTTCCGTTTTCATGCCTTTTCTTTATTTCTCAATTTAATAAATATTTATGAAGAAAATGGAGGCAACATCTTAGAAATGTCTCGCCATCTTCTAGAAGAACTGAGAATGACGGAAGAATATATTTCTTCTTGTGAGTCTATAAACAAAAAGAAAATTATGGAATTCGTCATATTATGGATTTTGACTTTAGGAATAATGGTTTTTATGCGTTTTGCATTGTCGGAATTCTTTAATAAGATGTCATCCCAATTATTTTATCCAATCGGCATCTTTGCAATTCTGCTCTTTTGCTTAATCACAATTCATATGGCTATTAGTAAGATGACTAAACTAAAAATCAAAGGATGGAACGATCATGAAAAGATTAAATGAACTATTAGATTTTATCGGCACAAATAAGAAGATTGAGCTGATTAAGGCTTTAGTTTTGAATGTCGGAATCCTAGCAATAATTGTTATCGCGACAGTCTTTTTAAAACAGATAATGATTGCTTTTGTCGGTATCATTTTTATATTGATGGCGAACTATATACTTTTCAATACTTACTTAAGTAAGAAGAAAGAAATATTAATGGAAAGAGAGTCAGAATTTATCTCGATCATTGGATATTTTCAATTCTTTATTTCTAATGGTTTTAATGTCTATCAATCTTTTCAATCTTTGATACCTTATTCCTCTATTTGGATGGAAGAACAAATCCAATCTTTGATCACTCAAATAGACAACGATAAAAGCGTTAAACCTTTCATCAATTTCGCTAATAAGTTCACAAACAAGATCGCTAATAACGTCATGCTTTCTATTTATCAAATGGTGGATGAAGGAGAAAACAATATACATCTTTTACATTTTCAATCTCTTTTTGAGGAACTGAAGAGAAACCAACAAAAAGATTTAATCGATGGAAAAGATAGAAGTATGTCTTCTTTGTCTTCCTTACCTTTAATCGGCGCCGGGGCGATTACGGTTTTATTAACTTTTGGAATTATTTTCTTAATGGGGGAAATGATTAATGTCTTATAAGATTAGTTTTATTTTATCGATGATATTTGTGACGATGTTTTTTCTATTTGCGGGTGATATGATTTCTCTCCAATTTCTCTATAGTGATTTAGATGCGAAATCCGTAACCATTTCCTATCTCATCAGTCAGCATGGAAAATTAGATAATGAATTCGTTGAAAATATAGAAAATAAATATGGTTTAGATTTTGTGACTGCTGATAACTATTCACCATTATTTGGCGACGAGGTGACATATGTTATTGCTAGGCAATATAAGCCACTCATTATGTCTAAAGATAAAATGACTATATCTATTAAGAGAACTACTGTAATTGGCTATTTCCATTAGAAAGGATTTATATGTCAGAGATAAAAGGACAATTATTAGGTATTATCTTAGTTCTCTCCATATTTTTAACTGTCAGTGTCGCTTTAACGGCGATATTCACTAATATGACAAAATCGGTGGAGAACAAAATAAGCGAAGTGGTGGAATTTGATTCCTCCTCTTCAACCCAGGGTTTATACCATTATTAAACTAAGGCGGTCCTTAAAGGACTGCTTTTTTGTTTTGAATAAAAATTAATTAAAGATATAATTAACCAGGAGACTTTAAATATGAACGCTATTGAAACAGTTAAAGAAATTCTTTCTGAAAAAGTTGATATCTCTAAACTTAAAGAAGACGATTTATTGACAGATTTAGGTCTAGATTCACTAGATTTAGTAGAAGTTATGCTCACAATTGAAGATCGCTTAGGCGTGGAATTCACCAGCGAAGAAATCGCTAACCTTTCCACTCTTAAAGATGTTGTGCAATTAATTGAAACAAAAACTAAATAATTTCTTGTTTTCATAATATCGTTATGCTAATATCTTACTTGCGCTAAGCGCATCACTTTCTCTGGCCACCTAGCTCAGTCGGTAGAGCTATCGGCTGTTAACCGATCGGTCGTAGGTTCGAGTCCTACGGTGGCCGCCATGAAAAGTGGCCCATTGGAGAAGCGGCTTAACTCACATGCCTTTCACGCATGCACTCATGGGTTCGAATCCCGTATGGGTCACCAACTTAGTTAAATAGGATTGATACAAAGTCAATCCTTTTTTCTTTCGTTAGCAACAACGAGTTGCTTGATAGGAAATTCTTTGATACTAAAATATAGGTAGAGGTAAAGAAAATGGAAACCAAAGATATTTTATTAGAATTAAGAACAAAGAATGGGTTATCACAAGAAGAACTCGCGGAAAA
>Ga0256405_10005269_pt1 | contig 22723 bp, 27 predicted proteins | sample RumenRJG_02DNA_FD_189096 | JGI IMG/M metagenome (GOLD analysis project Ga0256405, IMG submission 189096) | Bovine rumen microbial communities from Lethbridge, Alberta, Canada - RJG_02 | ecosystem: Host-associated > Mammals > Digestive system > Stomach > Rumen | place: Canada: Alberta... | reverse complement strand
CGCTAACGCTCCGCAGCTTTGCACTTCACAACGACTGTATATGTATCGGCAGAAGTGTTTTGGGATGCGACTGCGTCGCATAAATCGGCCGAAGGCCGCTATAAAAACTGTGAATGGAGTCAATTGATCGTGGTTGAAAAGCGCGAAGCAGTGAAGCGGGAATGCACCGAAGCGAAGCGGAGGGTAGATTCGGCGAAGCCGAACCCGCAGGGCGCGCAAGCGTCTGCGCGAGAGCCCCAACCGTCGAAGTTCCTACCTCTCGGTACTGTGTCCGAAAGTAAACGCACGCCCCCTCCCCGGGGAGGGAGTGAGGAATTTACCTTCACGATCAACAACAGCCAATCTTTACGGAGGGTAAACGAACGACAAAAGAGCGTTTACTTCTGGAGGCGGCCCGTATTTGTTTTTTTCTTTTTGTTGACGCACAAAGCGTTGGAGATTTGATATAATGATTACGTTGAATGATTTTGGATGGCGTGTGTCAAAGGAAGATTGTAAATGATCGTTCTGTCAGAAACCTTTGTGAATATAAAAAAGAGGTGCAACCGTGAAGTCGCACCCCTTAAACAACGCTTTTTAACACGGTGTAACCGCATGGCGGTTAGTGACGCGGTCTGCGTTATCTAACTTTGTCATAGTTCGCAGATATTGTATCATAACGGAGGCAACAATGGCAAGTGCAAGAAATGAGAAAAGTGAACTAGGCATCCATCTTGATGTCGGGCATGATTCGATCGGTTGGTGTGTCACGCGCACTTATCCCAACAACGAGCGGTTCTTGGCAATACCAGGAACGGGCGTTGTACTTTTCCCTGCCGATGATTGTCTTGCCAATGCCCGTCGAGCTTTCCGGCGTCAGAGACGACATATTCGTGCGACGCGACAGAGGATAGCGCGGATGAAGGCCCTGATTCTTTCTCTGGGCGTCCTTTCCGAAACGGAATTGTCTGCAAACCCAACGGCGGCACCATGGAAGTTGGCAGCTCAGGCGCTTGCGGGAGGAAGGATTCTGACTTGGATGGAATTGTGGTGTGTCCTTCGCTGGTATGCCCATAATCGTGGTTATGACGGGAATCGACTTGCCTCGGCCAAAAATCGATCGGATGCTGACGCTGAGGACATTAAAAGCAATGCGGCGTCGCATGAATTGATGGCGAAATACGGCACGACGACGATGGCCGAGACCATGTGTCGGTTCCTGGGCGTCGACCCAATGGCGTCTAAGAGTTCATCGCGTGAGTATTTCAAGGGCAATAAGGTTTCGTTTGACAGGAAGGTCATTGTTGACGAAGTTACTCGCATATTGGAGTCGCACAAGGGGAAGCTCTGCGGTGTGACGGCCGATTTCATCCATACCCTTGTTGCCGATCCGCTGGCCGACAAGAACTTTCTGCGCTTGCGGACAGGGCTGCCTTTTCATGTCCAGAATCGTTATTGGGGTGGTGTGTTGTTCGGACAGCTGGCGCCTCGCTTTGACAACAGGATTATTGGGTGCTGCCCTGTCAGCGGACGGAAGCTTCCGTCCAAGGCGACACCGGAGTTTTTGGAGTTTCGCTGGGCCATGATGCTGGCGAACGTCATGGTAGGTCCCGAGGGGCGGCATTTGTCGGTCGTGGAGATTGCGCGGCTTAATTCTGAAGTGGGTAAAGTCGGAGGATTCACGAAAGGCGAATTCAAGAAAATCGTGAAAGATGTCACCGCTGAGCAGCAGAACAATGTTGATGCGCTTTTGACTACGCCGGAAGCAGATGCTTCATTGATCCGCTTCCCCGGTGTGTATGCCTTGGCCAAACTTGGATTGCGAGGTGCGATGGACGGCAAGACATTCGGCAAGCTTGCGAACATCCTGTTCCGAGGGAAGAGACTGACGCTGGAGAAAATCGCCAGTCTCGTTGACATTTCGGCAAAAGAAGCTGTCCTGTCGGCGGCTGATCCGGAGCGGCAGAAAGGGAAAGGGAGAAAGAGAAGCCGTAGCGTCATTCTGCAGGCGGCAATCAAGGCCGATCTGCCATGCGGTCGCGCCCCGTTTTCGCGGGACGTGATGCGCGAGGCGGCCAAGGCGGTCTATCAGGGCAAGCACCCGGCAGAGCCGGGTTGCCCGCTCTACCGCAACAGCGTCCAGGCAGACGTCTTAAAGGAACAAGATATTGATGCGGCCACCAATAATCATCTGATTCGGCATCGTGTCAAGATCCTGCTCCGGCTCTTGAAGGATATCGTTCATGACTACGCCGAAAACAATCCTGCCCAGGTCGCAGAGGTGACGATTGAGATGGCTCGTGACCTCAAAGACCTGTCGGGGCTGACAAACAAACAGATTGAAAGTGATCTGCGCGAGCGGACGCGGCAGCACCAACTCGCCGCCAGGAAGGTTGCAAAACATCTTGGCATCGAGGAGCGTCTTGTATCGCCGGGGCTGATCCGAAAAGTTCGCATAGCTGAGGACATGGGATGGACATGCCCCTATACGGGAATGACATACGACGTCCAGGATATCGTATCCAAGGGGGATGGCGAGCCTGGATGTGTCGACAAGGACCATATCCTGCCGCGTAGCGCTCGATTGACGGATTCGCTTGACTCGCTGGCCTTGACGTATCGTGAAGTCAATGCAATGAAGGGCGCACGGACGGGATTGCAATTCATTCGCGATTGTGCAGGCATGCGTGTCCCTGGCCACGAAAACTTTGTGATCTTGGATGAGCCGCGATACAAGAAGCTTGTGGAAAATCTTAAAGTGTTTGGCCATGATGACGACAAGAAGCGCCAGAAGCGCCGGAAGTTCAACCTACTTCGGCTCAAGACCGATGACGCCGGCATGACCGAAGGGATGCTGACGCGCACATCTTACATTACGACCTTGGCGATAAAGGCGATTCGGGGCTATTTCTCCGGTTGTGGCCGGGTCCCTGCAATCATTGCCATTCCAGGCCGTGTTACGGCAATGTTGCGTAACGAGTGGGGGGTGCTGGGCATTCTTGCAGAAGTCGATGGTCGCCTAAAGGATGAAAACGGCCGCCTGAGACTCAAACAGGAAATTCGCGGCATTACGCATCTGCATCATGCCGTAGATGCCATCACGCTTGGCCTGGCCGCAACATTCTTGCCGCGTGATGGTATTTTTTGGTCGGCCATGTGTAAACGGCGTGTCGGGAAGGATGAACGGGCGATGTTGAACGCGACGGGCGTGTTCACGTTCTCGTCGCACAATGAGCCGCACTTGATCGCGTTGCCGCCTTATTTGCGTGCGGCGATCAGGGATGCGCTGTCCGAACAGCGTGTGGTTGTCCATCAACCACAGGAGCGGACCGGGCTGAAAGTCCAGCAAAATGCATGGGGTGTGGAGCGGATAGAGGGCGAGACGGTTCATATTCGGCAACGGAGCAGGGATCCCAAGACCGGGGTGATCGCGATTGCACATAATCAAGTCCCGCTCAGCAAGGCCTTTGGGGTGAATCCAGAATGCGACCGTGGCAAATTGAAAGACATCAAGGGTGTGCTGTTGTCTGATGGTAACTATGGTGTTGCACTCATGGCAGATCCCTGTGTCATTAGGCATCAAAGAGTCTGGGGGACGCTTGAAGAGATTAAACGGCGAAATTCCGGACGGATGCCGCAGATCGTGCGGCGTGGTGACTTGATAAAGATTGCGTCTGGAGGATATGAAGGGCTTTGGCGTGTTGTGTCGATAAAAGACAATCACAACGGCATATCGCTTGACGTCATTGCGCCAAGTGCGATAAAGGTGGCCAATGGTGTGTCCTATGCAAAGATCAATGTTCTTCTCAAGACATTGGTCAAAAGTGGGCTGGAAGTGTTGAGACCTCGCTATACTGGCGTCGCTATATGTCCTATCATATCATCGACATCTCGACAAACGGCGTCTCGCTCTCGGTAAAAGACGGGCAGCTTGTTTGCAGGAATCTTGACGGAGCCGTCAGAAAGTTGCCGATGGAAGACATCGGCGCGGTGCTTGTCAATTCGTTTTCCGCACAATTGCACAGTAGCTTTGTCATAGAGGCGGCGAGGCGGAAGATCGCTGTAATATTGTGTGAAAGGTTCAAGCCTGTTTCGCTGGTGCTGCCGGTCCAGCGCTCGTCCGATACGATCCTCACACGTGCGCAGATACAAGCGCCGATGCGGTTTTTGCAGTTGATGTGGCGCGCCACGGTCGATGCCAAGTGCGTGAATCAGTACGAGCTGATCTCGCGTCTTTGCCCTGATGACGACAAGCGGCTGACGGATTTCAGGATTTCAATGAAGAGCGATGCCGTTTGCAAAGAGGGAAATTGCGCACGAATCTATTGGAACTTGTTTTCGAAAGCATTGGAAATAAAGGGCTTTCGTCGTTTGACGCAAAGCGACGGGCTTAATGGTCTGCTCAATTACGGATATGCCGTTTTGATGTTGCGGATTGAGCAGAAGCTGCTTGCATGTGGCCTTGATCCCCTTTATGGCATGGGACATATGCCGCATGAACGTTCGCTTCCTTTGGCGTACGACATGATGGAGCCGTTTCGCCCTGCCGTGGACGAACTGGTCTACAGGTGGGTCAAGGATATGGGCGGCAAAGAAGAAGCTTTCAGGGTTGCGCGGCCCTACAAGACGATGATCCAGGGGTTGATGGAACATCGATATCCTTACGAAAGAATGAAATCTATGTCATTGGATAAGATTGCGGAGCTGGTCATACGAAGCTATCGTTTGGCCTTGACGACGAATAAAAGTACAGGATACAAGCCATGGATACGGAGAAGTTCAAGATGGGATGGCTGATGGTGTGCTTTGATTTGCCTGTTTTGACAAAAGCAGAGCGAAAACGTGCGACGCAGTTTAGGAAGTTCTTGCTGGACGACGGATATGACATGATACAGTTTTCTGTCTATGCCAGACCTTGCGTGACTTTTTCGCGCCAGCAAACGCATTTGCGCCGTTTGGAGTTGAATGTCCCGCCAGAAGGTGCAGTGCGGGCTATTTTCGTCACACGCGCACAATGGGAGCGCGCGTATTCTATTTTGGGGCGGCCGGCAAAGCCGGTCTTGCCTGAGAAGATTCCAGCGCAAATGCAGTTTTGGTAATCATGTTTGTGTTGGAATTTTAAATTATGGGAAAGCGTCATATGGACGGTTTCAGCGGGTGGCGAGCTACTTGGTTTGAAATCTGAACTATGGCAAAGCGCGCACGTGACGACGCGCGCGGAGGCGGACGGTTCGCTTGGTTTGAAATCTGAACTATGGCAAAGCCTCCTCCTTTACTACCGATTGCGCGGCGCTGGTTCGCTTGGTTTGAAATCTGAACTATGGCAAAGCCAGAATAATGCTGCGTTTTCTATAAATAAGGTTCGCTTGGTTTGAAATCTGAACTATGGCAAAGCACGGCTGAATGTCTTTCGACTTTTGGCGGTGGTTCGCTTGGTTTGAAATCTGAACTATGGCAAAGCTGATGTTTCCTCGTCAGAGCAACAAGCCAAGGTTCGCTTGGTTTGAAATCTGAACTATGGCAAAGCTTCCGCGGTCTTTTCCATGTCGGTTCCCCTGGTTCGCTTGGTTTGAAATCTGAACTATGGCAAAGCCTCCTTATGCTCGAGCACTGCGCACGCGAGGGTTCGCTTGGTTTGAAATCTGAACTATGGCAAAGCAAAACTTGTGCTCGTTCGGCAAATGCCCCGGGTTCGCTTGGTTTGAAATCTGAACTATGGCAAAGCCTTCGACTCCTTTATCAGCGCCGACGTAAAGGGTTCGCTTGGTTTGAAATCTGAACTATGGCAAAGCAAATTCCCCTCGTGTCATGCAATACCCCGGGTTCGCTTGGTTTGAAATCTGAACTATGGCAAAGCAGTGCGCTAGGGTAGTGCGCTAGTCTAACGGGTTCGCTTGGTTTGAAATCTGAACTATGGCAAAGCACCGTCGAGTCGAACATCGTCGGCGTGTTCGGTTCGCTTGGTTTGAAATCTGAACTATGGCAAAGCCGATAATGTTCGGGCCTTTGTTTCTAAAGGGTATAATCGGCTTTCCCATTAGCATCAATTATAAATTCAGTAGTCAAAGAACGATGGATAAGATGCACATATTATATCATATTTTAATTGCTTCATGCTGCTGTGATTGCGGAACAATTGTGGCGAGGGCCGCCTCCAGAAGTAAACGCGCTTTTATCGTTCGTTTACCCTCCGTAAAGATTGGAGAAAACAGGGATGGCCCCCTTGGCTTTCTCGCTCAGATTTGCTACACTTGTCAAAATCTGGCCGGAAAGTCCTGTCGGCGTGTCAAAAGCGTTTGGACTCCGGCCATTCGTGTTGATTCCATTTCGCGGATAGACTTAAACGGCGGGCGTGGATCTGTCCACCACCGCGCAGATGCAGCAGTCGCTCCAGACGTTCTCCGCCGTCTCGATCATGTCGATGATCGTGTAGATCGGGAGAATGACGCCGAGAATCATGAGGTTCCCGCCGACGCCCGCCATCAGCGAGAGCGTGAGGAAGTAGCAGCCCATCGGCACGCCCGCATTGCCGATCGCGCAGAGCGTCGCGATGACGCACCACGCGAGCATCACGGGCAGCGTCAGCACGATCCCGCACTCCGGCGAGTTGCGGATGACAAAGAGCGACGTGACGAGGATGAACGCCGCGCAGCCGTTCATGTTGATCGTGCAGCACAGCGGCAGGATGAAGCGCGCAATCCACGGCTTCGCCTTCATGTTCTTCTCCGCCGTCGCGACGGTGACGGGCAGCGTCGCCGCCGAGGACTTCGTGAAGAGCGCCATCAGGAGCGCCGGCGTCATCTGGCGCATCACCTTGTAGCCGTTGACGCCGCGCAGATAGCAGAAGAGCGGCAGGATGACGAAGAACTGGATGACGTTGCCGCCGATCACGACGAGCACGTACTTGCCGATCGAGCCGACGACGACGCCCGCGGACATCTGCGCGGCGAGCTGCGCGGCGAACGCGACGATGCCGGCCGGAAGGGCCCAGATGAGGCCCTTGATGAGCCCGAAGAAGACCTCCTGCAGCCCCGACAGCGCCTTGTGGAGCGCCCTCACGTTCTCGCTCTTCTTCCCGAGCACGGCGATCGCGATGCCGATGCCGGCGGAGATGAGCACGATCGCGAGGACGTTGCCGTTGAGGAAGGGGGTGACGAGGTTGTTCGGAATCGCGTTGAGGATGTGCCCGTACACCGTCTCGGGCGCGCGCGAGATCTGCGCCATCGCGTCCGCGTTGTCCGCGACCGCCTGGACGATCCCCTGGTCGATCGTGCCGGGGTCGATGAGCAGGAAGAGCCCGAGCCCGACGAGCGCGGCGACGAACGAGGTGAACACGGTGCAGGCGAACGTCCTGGCGAAGACACGGCCCATGGCGTTGCCCTCGCCGAGCGACGCCATCGCGGTGAGGATCGCGAGCGCGACCGTCGGCACGGCCACGAACTGGAACGCCCGCGTGTAGGCGGCCGCGACAAAGTCCATGAAGCTGTCGATCGGCGCGATGCCGAGCGTGCCGAGTGCCGCGCCGACGACGAGCGCGGCCGTCCAGATGATCGCCTGATTGAATTTCATAGAGGAGTCCCTTCGTTTCGTTTCCGCATAGTATACCAAATTTCCGCCGTCCGGGCCTGCCCGCGGCGCGCGGTATTATGATATACTATCCTTCAATGGCCCAGGAGCAGTTATTCGCGGACGACTACAAGGTGAACCTCGACGTGTTCGAGGGTCCCCTCGACCTGTTGCTGTACCTGATCCGCCGCGAGGAGCTCGACATCTACGACATCCCCATCGAGCACGTCACCTCGGAGTACATGAAGTTCATCGAGACGGCGCGCGCGCTGAACCTCGACATCGCCGGCGAATTCATCGTGATGGCGGCGACGCTGATGGTCATCAAGTCGCGCATGCTCCTGCCTGTCAGCCGCCGCACCGCGAACGAGGACGGCGCGGAAGACTGGGTCGACCCGCGCCTCGACCTCGTGCGCCAGCTCGTCGAATACAAGAAGTTCAAGGACGCGGCGGCGCGCCTCGAGACGATGGAGGCGCTGCGCGCCAACAGCTTCGACTACGGCGGCGGCCGCCCCAAGTTCGAGAAGACCGCCGCGGATGCGCGCGGCGCGCTCGCGAACCTCGACCTCTACGACCTGCTGACCGCGTTCCAGGAGGTCCTGGCGCGGGCGAGCGAGATTCCCCACGAGGAGCTCAAGGGCATCCGCTTCTCGGTGCCCGACAAGATGGACTACGTGCTGGAGCGCACGCGCACGGAGGGCCAGGTGTCGTTCGCGACCCTGTTCGCCGACGATGCGCCCAAGGGCGAGGTGATCGTCACCTTCCTCGCGCTCCTCGAGCTCCTCCGCCAGCACCGCGTGATCGTCTACCAGAACGCGGCGTTCCGCGAAATCACGATCCTGCCGTCGAAGGAGGTCCCCGACGACGCGCCGATCGAAAGGCCGGATGATTATGAATGACACTGTGAAGATACCGCTGCCGCGCAGCCTGCAGGAGATCGTCGGCGCGCTCCTCTTCGCGAGCGAGACGCCGCTGACGGCGAGCGACCTGCGCGAATCGGTGCGGGCGGTCGAGCCTGAGGAGGGCGAAAACGCCGAGGTGATGGACGTCTACCGCACCTGCACCAACCGCGAGATCGGCGAGGCGCTCAAGGGCCTCGAAAAGGCGCTGGAGGTGGCGGGCTGCGGCTTCGAGCTCGTCTGCACCGGCGGCGCGTACCGCATCCAGACCAGCCCCAGCTGCGGCCGCTACGTGCGCGCGATGCTGAAGCTGGACCGCCCCAGCCGCCTCGGGCGCGCGAGCCTCGAGACGCTCGCGATCATCGCCTACCGCCAGCCCATCACGAAGGGCGAGGTCGAGGAGATCCGCGGCGTGGACGTGTCGGCGAACATCAAGACGCTGATGGATTTGCAGCTCGTCCGCATGGTCGGCAAGTCGGAGCTGCCGGGCCATCCGTTCCTCTACGGGACGACGCCGCTCTTTCTGGAGCACTTCGGGCTCGCGAGCCTGCAGCAGCTGAACGAGCTCGACCCGACGCTCCAGCGCTCGAACCCGCGCGCGAAGGCCGCGCTCTACCGCAAGGCGGCGGAACTGCCGCTCGAAGAGGCGGCGAAGGCCGAGGCGGCGGCGGACGCGACGCCCGCCGCACCCGAAGCGGCGCCGGCGGAAGCGCCGTCCGGACCGGTCGCGGACGAACCGGCGGACGAGACGGACGGCCTGGTGATCGAAAAGGTCGGCGAAGTGGTGAACGAAGCGACGGACGACGACTTCTTCATCGACGATACGCCGGACGAATTTGACGAAGACGACGAAGACGACGAAGACGACGATGATGAAGACGACAGAGAGGAAGGGGGAGACGATGAAGATGACGATTAAGGGCGCGGCGCTGGCCGCCGCGCTGGCGACGCTGACGGCGTGCGACTACGTGCAGCAGCGCGAGCTGAAGGACGAGCGCGCGGATCGCCACTACCAGGCGGCGATGACGGATTACGCGGCGGGCCGCCTCGACGCGGCGATCGCCGGTTTCGAGAAGGCGATCAAGGGCGATCCCGGCAACGCGAGCGCGCGCTTCCAGTACGCGTGCCTCCTCCAGGACAAGAAGCACGACTGGCTGGGCGCGATCTGCCACTACCGCGAGTTCCTGCTCCAGTCGCCGGGCAGCGACAAGGCGAAGATGGCGAAGGACCGCCTCGCGATCTGCGAGCAGATGTACGCGAACAAGCTGGCGAAGGCCGGCGCGGGCGACGCGGCGGCCCCGTCGCCGTCGCTCGCCGCGGTGGAAAAGAAATGCGCGAAGCTGGCGGGCGAGCTGAAGACGGCCGAGGCGCGTCTCGCGGCGCTGTCGGAGGAGAACGCGCGGCTGCGGCGCATGCTCGGCGCGGTCGGCGCGGACGGTGGCGCGGCGGCGCGGTCGGCGGACGACGTGCGGAGCCTGCTGGATGACGACGAGGGCGACCGGCTGAAGATTTCGCCCGACGCGCAGGCGCTCTTCCGCGACGAGGACGCGGCGGCGGATGCGGCGCGGACGGTGCCCGACGACGTGCTGGCGCTCGGCCGGGAGGAGGACGACGGCCCGCGCGTGGCGCTGCCGCAGGGTCGGTCGACGGCGGGCATCCGCAAGGAGCCGCCGAAGACGGAGGAGCCGCCGCACGAGGAGAAGCCGGCGACCTACGTCGTGCAGGAAGGCGACACGCTCTACAAGCTGGCGCTCCGGTTCTACGGCAAGCGCAGCGCGTGGCAGCGGATCCGCGACGCGAACAAGGCGACGGTCACGACCGACGGCCGCATCCAGACGGGGCAGACGCTGGTCCTGCCGTAACGCGCGATGAAGAAGATCCGGCCCACGTTCGTCTCCGACGCCCACGCCTACACGCGGGCGAAGCTGCCGTGGCTGCTGGACACCTACACCGAGGCGAAGGGCGAGACGACGACGGGCAAGAAGTTCGGCTGGAAGCTCTTCCACTACATCGCGGGCGGCGGCATGAAGGTCTTCGGGCGCACGGTCCGGCAGGAGCTGGCGGACGCGCGGCAGACGCGCTTCCTCGCGGCGGCGGCGGTGTTCGTCTGCGCGTGGCTCGCGTTGCTGTTGACATGAAACACACGGAAAGGAGAACGGGATGAAGAAAACGGTACTGATGATGGCGGCGGTGTTGGCCGCGGCGGCGGCGGTCGCGGACACGACGATCGGCGCGCGCGAGCTGGCGATCGGCCGGCAGGTCTATGCCGAGATGCAGCGCGTCTCGGGGCAGGTGGACGTGATGCAGTCGAATCTGGACGACCTGTCGCAGCGCGTCGCGCGGATCGAGGGCGGCAAGGGCGAGGCGCAGGCCGTGCGCGGCGAGATCGACTCGCTCAAGGCGGAGATCGCCGCCGTCCGGCGCGAGATGCAGAAGATGCGCCAGGACATCGTCAGCGAGATGACGCAGAAGGTGATCGAGATCGTCAAGAAGAACGGCGCGGCGCAGGCGGCGGCCCGCGCGGCGGCGCAGGCGGCGGCCCCGTCGTACAGCGGCCCGTGCAAGGAGTACGTCGTCGAGAAGGGCGATACGCTGTCGATGATTGCCCAGGCGTTCCGCACGACCGTCCCGAAGCTCAAGGAGATGAACGGCCTCAAGAACGACAACCTGCGCATCGGCCAGAAGCTGCTGGTGCCGAAGAACTGAGCGGGCGGGCGCGAACGGACGACTTGAAAGGAGACAGAGCATGAAGATCCTGGTGGTGGGCAGCGGCGGCCGCGAGCACGCGATTGCGTGGCGGCTGGCGCAGGACGACGAGCGGCACGACATCTTTTGCGCGCCGGGCAACGCGGGCACGGCGGCGGTGGCGACGAACGTCGCGGTCGGCGCGGAGGACGTCGCGGGCATCGTCGCGTGGGCGCGCGCGAACAATCCCGACCTCGTGGTCGTCGGCCCCGAGGCGCCGCTCGTCAAGGGCCTCGTGGACGCGCTCCTGTCGATCGGCGTCCCGACGTTCGGCCCCGTGGCGGCGGGCGCGCGACTGGAGGGCTCGAAACGCTTTGCGAAAGAGGTGATGGACGCGGCGGGCGTGCCGACGGGCAAGGCGGAGACGTTTACGGACGCGGCGGCCGCGAAGGCGGCGCTGCCGACGTTCGGTCTGCCCGTCGTCATCAAGGCCGACGGCCTCGCAGCGGGCAAGGGCGTCGTCGTGGCCGAGACGGCCGCGCAGGCGGAGGCCGCCATCGACGACATGCTCGTCGCGAACAAGTTCGGCGCGGCGGGCGCGGAGGTGCTGATCGAGGAGTTCCTGCACGGCGAGGAATGTTCGATCCTCGCGATGGTCGACGGCGAGCGCGCGGTGCTGCTGCCGAGCTCGCAGGACCACAAGCGCGTCTTCGACGGCGACAAGGGGCCGAACACGGGCGGCATGGGCGCGTATTCGCCCGCGCCCGTCGTGACCGACGACAAGCTGCCGCTCATCAAGGAGAGGATCATCCTGCCCGTCGTCCGCGAGCTGAAGCGGCGCGGCATCGTCTATCGCGGCATCCTCTACGCGGGGCTGATGGTGAACGACGCGGGTTCGCATCCGCGCGGGCCGCTCGCGAAGAGCGGTTCGACGGTCAATGTCGTTGAGTTCAACGCGCGCTTCGGCGACCCCGAGACGGAGGCCGTGCTGCCGCGCCTGGGCGGGAGCTTCGCGACGGCGCTCCTCCACGCGGCGACCGGCTGTCTGGCGGACGCGGACATCGTCGTCAAGCCCGCGGCGGCGGCGACGGTGATCGTCGCGTCTGGCGGCTACCCCGGCAGCTACGCGAAGGGCAAGGCGATCGCGGGGCTGGACAGGGTGACGGACGCGACGGTCTTCCACTGCGGCACAAAGGCGACCGACGCGGGCATCGTGACGGCGGGCGGACGCGTCCTTTCGGTGACGGGCCTGGGCGCGGATCTGCGCACCGCCGTCGACCGCGCGTACGCGGGCGTCGCGCAGATTTCCTTCGACGGCATGTTCTACCGCCGCGACATCGCGCACCGGGCGTTTGCGCGCGGATGAAGACCGTCTCGCTCGCATCGGGCAGCAAGGGCAACGCCTATCTCGTCGGCTGCGGCGACGACTGGCTGATGATCGACTGCGGCGTCAGCTGCCGCACGCTCGTCTGCCGCGCGGCGCAGGTCGGCGTCGATCCCGCGCGCATCCGCGCCGTCCTCTTCACGCACGACCACGACGACCACGTCGGCGGGCTCGCCACGTTCCACCGCCATTTCCCGCAGGCGGAGCTTTTCGCGAACGACATGACGGCCGAGGCGATCGCGGCGGCGACGGGCGTGGCGCTTGCGGACTTCGCGATCTTCACGAACGGCCAGCCGTTCGCGGCGGGGCCGTTCACGGCCACGGCGTTTTCGGTGCCGCACGACGTGCCCGATCCCGTGGGCTATCTCGTGACGGCGGGCGGCTTCACGTACTTCCACGCGACCGACTGCGGCTCGCCGCTCGCGTCGGTGGGCGAGCGCCTGCGCGCGGCCGACGCGGCGACGCTCGAGTCGAACTACGATCCCGTCCTCGTGCGCGGCGCGGACCGCCCCGAGCACGTCAAGCGGCGCGTGATGGGGCCGCGCGGCCACCTCGCGAACGCGGACGCGGCCGAGCTCGTGCGCCGCTACGCATCGCCGAAGCTGAAGCGCCTCGCGCTCGCGCACCTGTCGCAGCAGTGCAACGCGCCGCACCTCGCCGAGCGCGAGATGCGCGCGGCGCTCGCGGAGATGGGGCGCGGCGACATCGAACTGGAGATCCTCGCGCAGGACGCGCCCGGCCGCGTCTTTTCGCTGACGGCGCAAGAATCGCATTGACTTCCGATGCGCAAAATTGATAAAATTTAGCCGTTCGGTCGAAAAGGGCGGGTGTCCTCACGGCCGGGCAAAGTTACACAAGGAAAGAAAAATAAGATGGAAATCTATGTTGGTAACCTCGCGTACGCGACGACCGACGAGGGGCTCAAGGCGGCGTTCGCGGCCTTTGGCGAAGTTACCGCCGTGCGGGTCGTGACCGATCGAATGACCGGTCGCAGCAAGGGATTCGGCTTCGTGACGATGCCTGACGCCACCCAGGCGCAGGCGGCGATCGACGCCCTCAACGGACACGAGCTCGACGGGCGCACCGTGCGCGTGAACGAGTCGCAGCCCAAGCCTCCGCGCGAAGATCGCGGCGGGTACGGTGATCGCGGCGGACGCGGCGGCTTCGGTCGCGGCGGCTATGGCGATCGCGGCGGCCGCGGCGGCTACGGCGATCGTCCGCCGCGTCGCGAGACGCGCTGGTAATCGTTTCCGGCCAGACGGGCGCGGCGCGAAAGGCGGCCGCGCGCAAAAAAGGCGGGGCGTTCGCCCCGCCCGTCTTTTTGCGCGCGGCGTGGGCGGGATTTATGATATACTATCCGGCATGAGGCTGCGGTCGAGAAAGGGTCAGACGATGGTCGAGTACGTGCTCGCCGTCTGCGCGCTCTTGGTCGTGGTCGCGGCGATGGGCTGGGTGGTGTCGGCGGCGCGGCGCAACGTGGCGCGCACGGAGACGCTGGTCGGCTCCGACTATCCGTAGCCCTGACGAAAGGAACGAAGCCATGATGAAAAAGATGAGAAAGGCGCAGACGATGGTGGAGTACATCATCATCGTCAGCCTCATCGCGATCTCCCTGATCGCGGTGTTCACGTACCTCAGCCGCGCCATCGGCCGCAAGGCGGCGGGCGCCGCCGAAAAGCTCTCGACGCAGGAAGGCGAGTCGGCCAAGGCGGCGGTCGAGGACATCAGCGAAGATTCGATCAAGGACCTCGGCGAAGACTGACCGTGCCGCGCGCACGCACACGGTTGCGCGGGGGGCAGGCGATGGTCGAGACGATCCTCGCCCTCGTCTTCCTCACCGTCGTTTTCTTCACGGCGTTCTCGCTCTCGCAGATGCTCCAGGCGCGCACGGTCCTCGACCATGCCGCCGCGCGGGCGGCGCGCGCGCGCGCCGTCGGCTTCAACGAGTTCATGTGCCTGAAGTCCGCGCGCGCGGCGATGATTCCCGTCGCGGGTGCGCGGCTGTGGCCGGCGGCGGACGCGGTCGATGAAGCGGCGCGCGTCCCCATCTACCTCGCGTCGGAACATCCCGGGCGCGCGGCGGCGATCCTCGATTACGCGTACTGGCACACGACCGAGTTCGGGATGTCCGACGGCGCGACGGTCGAGACGCGGCTGAAGATGGCGACCGACGACTGGACGATGGACGGCGCGGCCGCGGTCGAATCGCACTATCCGCTCTACATGGTGAACGGAGGGCTGTGATGCGGCGCGGGCAGGTGGCGGTCTATCTCGTGATGCTGCTCGTGGCGCTCTGCGTGCTCGCGCTCCTGAACGTCGATACGTTCGTGGCCGTGCGCGCGAAGAACCAGGTCCAGAACGGCGGCGACGCGGCGGCGCTCGCGGCGGCGCACCGGCAGGGTTCGCTCGTCAACGAGATCGGGCGGCTCAACGTCGACCACCTCCTCGCCGCGCTGGCGGGCGACAGCAACCGCTGCGAGCAGATCGTCCTTGAGCAGCGGCGGCTGTGCCTGCTGGGGCCCGTCGACGCGCTGCGGCTGGCGAACGAGGCCGCCAAGCGCAACGGTCTGCCCGTGCACCGGGACTTCGCGGAGATCCTGCACGCGCACGTGCGCGACATCCGCACGATCTACGCGGGCGGCGGCGAGGGCGATCCCTATCCCGAATCGTACCCCGGCGCGTGGACGGACTACGCGACCGCGATCCTGAACGTCGTGAACGAGGGGCTTGCGACGGGGCCCGACAACATGGAGTTCTACCATGCGGCGGGCGCGCACCTGCTGCTGACGCGCGCGTTCTACCAGGCGATCGCGGGCCGGGACTGGTGCTGGTTCCATTTCAACGCCGAGGCGCTGCTGAACGGCTACGCGGGCTACCGCAGCTGGAGCCCGCTGCCCGCCGTGGACCGGAACTCGATGGAGAACAGCGAAATCTTCTCGCTCCACCTCACGGCGCGGCAGACGGCGCTGACGGACGTCTTTTCGCGCGCGGAGATCAAGGCGCTCGTCGACCGCTTCTCCGACCAGACGTTCGACCGCCTCGTGCGCACCGACGACGTGACCGGGCGCGAGGACCTGGGGCTCCTCGCCGACGGCGGCCAGACGTGGTTCTTCTTCGACGCGGCGATGTGGCGGCAGTGGTTCGACGGGCGGCGGCTCGCGGACGACGACAGCGGCGCCGAATTTCCGATCCTCGGCGAGATCCGGGAGGAGTACAATGTACGCGGGTGCGCGGCGGTCTGCCGCTGCTACCGCACGGCGGAGGCGATGGCGGCGAACCGCACGGCGACGCTGACCTGGTCCGCCGCCGCCAAGCCGTTCGGCGCGCTCGATGGCTTCGACGGCGCGCGCGGCGACGTGACCGCGCTCAAGCACCTTGTCGTGCCGTGCCTGACGGACGTGCGCCTCGTCGCGCTCGACGCGGTCGGCGGCGCGGATCTCGCGACGGCCGACTTCGGCTGGGTCCACCACGTGCGCAACCACCTCGGCGTCTATCTGCAGCGCGGGCCGGGGGCGCTCGACGGGACCTGCTTCTACTGCCAGCAGCTGAAGACGTGGGAGCACGATGCGTTCCGGCGCGAGGGCGTCCACTGGCTCAAGTACAACGCGGGGCTGTGCGTGCGCGGCTCGGGCTTCAGCACGTCGCACGGAGGGACGAGCCATGGCCACTAGCTGCCGCCGCGGCCAGGCGTTCGTCGAACTGGCGATCGGGATGTTCGCGCTTGCGCTGACGCTTGCGGCGCTCTTCGGCTATGCGGCGTACATCGTCGGCGCGCTCGACATGGGGCGTCGCCTGCGCGCCGAGGCGGGCACGGACGCGATGGGGTCGGTCGGCGGCGACGGCGCGTTCGCGCGCGCGGCGGACGCGGACACGGTCGTGATGGAGCCGATGGCGGCGGAGTACGTCTTCGGCCGCGAAGAGGTGGAGATCGAGGAATCGGTCCACCTGCCCGTCATGGGCATCGACAACGCGCTGTAGGCGCGTGCACGGAAACGAGAAAGGAACGGAAATGGGACAGTTTGATTCGCTGGAGGACGCGCGGCGGTTTTTCGCCGGCGACCGGTTCGCCACGGGCAGCGGCATGACGCTGGACGAGCTCGATGCGGCGCACGCCGTCTGCAGCGTGACGCTCGACGCGCGCCACCGCAACGCGCTCGGCGGCGTGATGGGCGGGGCGATCTTCACGCTGGGGGACTTTGCATTCGCGGCGCTGACGAACGACGCGCAGCACGCGACGGTCGCGCAGCAGGTCAGCATCAACTACCTGGCCGCGCCGAAGGGCGGGCGGCTGGTGGCGCGGGCGACGTACCGCAAGGACGGCCGCACCTCGTGCGTCGTGAACGTCGATATTTCGGACGACACCGGCCGCGCCGTCGCCCAGTTCACGGGCCTCGGCTTCAAGCTGCGCTGAGCCGCCGGGACGATATGATAGACTACATTTCATGGGAATGACTGATGACATGAAGGTGTTGGCGAAGGCCGACTGGCGCGCCACCGCGGAGAACCCGAAGCCCGACGTGAGTTTCATACCGGCGATGGAGCGGCGGCGGCTGACGGGCGTCGAGCGCGCCGCGCTCGCCGTCGCCTGGCAGGTCTACCGCGCGGCGTGCGCGGAGGGCGAGCAGATTCCCGTCGTGTTCGCGTCGCGCTGGGGCGAGATCGGCACGACGATCAAGCTGATGCAGCAGTTCCACGCGGACGGCGAGATGTCGCCCGCCGGCTTCTCCAACTCGGTCCACAACGCCGCGCCCGGCCACTTTTCGCTCTTCACCCGCAACAAGGCGCCGTACACCGCCATCGCGGCGGGCGCGCAGACGTACGAGATGGGGCTGCTGGAGGCGCGGACGTATCCGGGCAAGGTGCTCTTCGTCTATGCGGAAGAGGCGACGCCCGACTTCTACCGGCCGCACTTCGCGGACGTCCAGACGGCGCACGCCGTCGCCCTCGTGATCGACAATGGCGTGGCGTAAGACAGGTTTTGCCGCGCTTTTCGCGCTCGCCGTGCTGCTGCTGGCCGCGGGCTGCGGGCGGAAGCAGCCCGTCGACGCCGTCGAATGGACGGTCATGGGCACGGTCGCGCGCGTGCAGATGCGCGGCCCGGTGGACAAGGCGGCGGTCGCGGCGGTGCAGGGCGTGTTCGCGCGCGTCAATCGCCTGCTGAACGCGCACGATTCTGAATCGGAACTGAGCCGCCTCGCGGGCCTCGGCGACGACGAGATCCTCGCGCGGTGCGATCCCGAGATGCGGCCGTGCTATGCTGCGGCGTTCCGTCTGCGCGACGAGACGGGCGGCCGCTTCAATCCGCGCTGGAAGGGCGCGGGGACGATGGACCTCGGCGGCATCGCGAAGGGGTTCGCGGTCGATCTGGCGGCGGCGGCGCTGGCCGGCACGGCGCAGGACGCGCTCATCGATCTCGGCGGCAACCTGAAGGCGGTGCGCGGCACGTGGCGCGTCGGCATCTACACGCCGGACGGCGGCGCGGCGACGCGGCTGATCACGCTGGCGCCGGGTGAAAGCTGCGCGACGAGCGCGACGTATTTCCGCGGCGATCATATCCGCGACGGGCGCACGGGCGCGGCGGCGTCGCCGGGCGCGATGTCGGTGACGGTCGTGCATCCGGCGAGCGCGATGCGCGCGGACGGCCTGTCGACGACGCTCTTCCTCCTCGGGCGCGCGGCGGGCGATGCGTTCCTCGCCGCGCACGATCCCGACGCGACGGCGCTCTGGCTGTGAGGGATGGAAAGGCGGGGTCTGTCCCCGCGTTGTTCGGGTGGGGGTTGTTTAACGCAGAGGCGCAGAGCCGCAGAGCTGGTCGGGGTGATTGTCCTCAATCGCCCGCGATTCGCCGCTGCGGCTTTCGTGTCGGGCGAAGCGCTAAAAGAAATCTTAAGAAAATCTTAAGACAGTCTTAAGATAAAATTAAGACTTCTTTTCCGTTTTTATGTCATACTACTCGCGTCGTGACGGCAAGGCGCGCGGCCCCTTTGTGCACCCGCCGCCCTCGTCACACAATAGAAGGGAACATGCCAATGGAAAAGAAAAATGAAATCGTCGTCTATCAGCCGAACGAAACAATCCGGCTGGATGTCCGCCTCGAAAACGAAACGGTGTGGCTGACGCAAGCGCAGATGTGCGCGCTCTTTCAGCGCGACGTATCCGTCATCAGTCGGCATATCAGGAATATTTTTGCCGAAGGAGAGCTTGATCAGCAAAGCAATTTGCATTTTTTGCAAATTGCACATTCCGACAGGCCTGTTACGCTGTATAGTCTTGATGTCAGTATTTCAGTCGGCTATCGCGTCAAGTCTGCCGTCGGCACCAGATTCCGTCAATGGGCGAATAAGGTGATAAAGGACTATCTTCTGCGCGGCTATTCGGTCAATGCCCGGCTGAACCAGCTGGAAGACAGGACGGACCGGCGCTTCGCCCAGCACGACAGGGACATCGCCGAGCTGAAGGGCAAGGTCGATTTCTTCGTGCAGACGCAGACGCCGCCGTTGCAGGGCGTCTTTTACGACGGCCAGCTGTGGGATGCGCGGGCGTTCGCGGAGCGGTTCAGCGAAAAGTTCCATGACCGGTTCCTGATCCTGGATGATGAGGAACTTTATCTGATCGGCGCGTCGCTGAAAGACCTTGGCCGCAAGTGCTTTGCGTTCACAAAGCTGGACGCCGCCGAAATCGCCGGCCTGAAGGCAAGGATTTAAAAAATGGAGCAGTCCCCACGCTGTTCCCGTTTTTTGGTAGGGCGGCTTGTCCTCAAGCCGCCCGGGCAGAATCAATTTGCAATGCTGCAACGCAGCCGTTCGAAAATATGGTATAATACGAACCAAGAGAAGAGGAATCAAACACATGGCAAAGTCAAAAGACAGAATCGAATACTGCGTCGCGTGTGTGGCGGAGTTCGCGAAGGCGTTCGGTCTTGGCGACCATGCGTCTTTTGACTATCTTGACAAGCACAGGGGGATTGATTTCCTCATGAAGTGCTACGAGGCGGAACATACCGTTTCGTTTGCCGATGCTGTGGCCGATCTGCAACGGGTCTGTCGTCGGAACGGAGGGCGTCTGTAATGAAACTCTACCATGGAACTGATGCTTTCTTCGAGCGTCCGGACTTGTCCAAGTGTCGCCCGTTCAAGGATTTTGGCAGAGGGTTCTACCTGACGCCCGACTTGACCGTGGCAAAGCGGATGGCCGAGCGATGTGTCGAGCGTTCTGACTGGCAGGGTGCGCCGAAATATGTCTATGTGTACGAGTTTGACGATTCGGACATGTCGTCTCTTAGGGTAAAACGATTCACTGCCGCAGTGGATGGGGAGTTTGCCAAATTCGTTATGGCGAACCGCCAGTCGCGGACACGGGAGTCGGAGCACAACCGTGACAATCGGTATGATATTGTTGCCGGTCCGATAGCGGATGACAAGATGGGCGTCTTGTTCCGAAGATTCGAGGACGGGGAAGTTTCGCTTGAGTATCTGATAGGCGAGTTGAAGTTCAAGAAGCTTTCCATGCAGTATTCGTTTCACACAAACAAAGCGCTGCTTAAATTGACGTTGAAGGAGGTGCGCCGTGTCTAAGGTCACGTTCCGGCATCTTGTGGAGAAGGCGGTTGCTGAAATATCGCTTGCCCTTGTTAAGAGGTTCAGAGTTTCTGAAAAGGAGGCCCTGCGCGAGGTGTATAACTCTAATTTCTATCGGAAACTTTTAAATCCCAGAACAGCGCTCGTCACCGAAAGCCGCGCGTCACAGGTCTATCTTTACATGCAGCAACGCCCCGCATGAATGTTTTGCAATGCTTATGAGAACTGAAATGAAAGGAACAAGTCAGTAGACAGTTAAACGGAATATAGGCGGGCAACGACCCGTCGCATAATCCGCCTACGCCCTTACGGGCTATGGCGCGACAAGACAATTTTGCGCTGCAAAGCGGTCGTTACTAGGAATGTGAGAAGTTTCAAATGGGCGACACATTGCAGAGGAAAACGCATAATGCGTTCGCCTCTCTTCGTGTTCCCATTAAGGCAATTCTCACAGCCTTACTCGAAACACGGAGAAAGGTTTTCTTTTTTGTTCGATTGCTGAGCGGCGACACGGATAGAAAGAATGACATTTGCTTCTGGACATAAAATCGGCGCATACCGAGTAATCCGCCTTCTTGGAGAGGGCGGGATGGGGTCTGTCTATGAAGTCGAACACGAGCAGCTCGGCGTGCACTACGCGCTCAAGGTGTTTACGCTAGATGGCGGGCATGTCGACGTGCTGAAGAACAAGTTCCTAACCGAAGGCAGAGTGCTTGCTCGACTCCATGACCCGCACCTCGTGCGCGTCTTCGACCTGAACTTCGATGAAGCCACTGGGACGCCGTACTTCGTGATGGATCTTATATTGTCCGGGGACGGCAGCCCGCGCACGCTCTTGGACGTCAAGACGGCGGAACTAGACGAGGATTGCGTCCTCGGGTGGTTCGCGGAGCTTGCCGCCGCCGTCGACTACATCCACGAACAGGGCATCGTCCATCGCGACATTAAGCTGGGCAATGTCCTTCTTTCTTCTGACGGGCATGTCGTTCTTTCCGATTTCGGCATTTCGCGCCTTTTCTCGGAACGGCTGCGTTCCGACGTCAAGGCCGTCAACACGATGGTGTCGGAGGCTGCAACGTCCGCTCGCCTCATGATGGGGACGCAGGGCTACATGGCTCCCGAAGTCGCCCGCGGTGAAGAGGCGACGCCTGCTGCGGACTCGTACTCGCTCGGCGTCATGTTCGTCTATCTGCTGACCGGAATCTGGTACGAGTCCGGCTCCAAGGTGTTCAAGCTTCTGGAGACGCTTGAATATCGCTGGATTGACGTTTTGCCGCGCCTTCTGTCCGAGAGCCCTGCGGAACGACCGACGAACCTTTCGGAACTCGTCGAAACGTTGCTGCGCGCTCGGAGATCGCGCCCTACCGAAATTGTTGCTCGAGCAGAATCGCTTCCGGAGGCGGATGCTTTACGGCCGCCGCGTCGGAAGCGCCGCGTTCTTTTCGCGCTTGCAGGGGCTGCCGCTGTCGTTGCCGCCGTCGCTGGCTACTTTTTGTTCTCCCGCCATTCAGAGTCTTCTGCAGCCGACGATTTTGACGCGGCGTTCAGTGCGGTTGGCATTTACGAGGAGGCTCGGCAATGAGCTTGTTTCCGCCTACATCACTGACTCTGCTTCAGAAGTTGGCTGTCGAGGTGACGGGCGGTAACGAGGCTTCGTGGGTGCGCTTCTTCAATCTCTACACGCCCGCCATCCGCCGGTTCGTGGAGTGGAACGACACGTGCACGATCCGGACGACGTGATTCAGGAGGTCTACCTCAAGCTTGTCGAGGTCATACGCTCTGGAAAATACAATCCCGACAAGGCTCGGTTCCGGACGTTTCTCGCGCTCCTCATACGCCGGCAGCTGATTACGCTGTACCGACAGGATCAGGCGCGGCACATCGCCGACCACTGCTCAATCGACGATTTGACGGAAGAACTCGTCGCCCCATCCAGTCAACAGGAACAAGTTGACCTGAGCTGGGCAAAGGCCAAGCATGAGGCGGCGGTCGAGCATGTCCTCACAAAAGTGGCGATGAAACAGCAGTCGCGGCAGATTTACCGCGCTTACGTGCTTGAAAATCGTCCGATGGACGAAGTTTCTGCGACTTTCGGCGTTGCGGCAGAGATCATCTACAAGGTCAAGAACCGCGTAAACAAGATGATCGAAGCGGTCGAAATGGAATACGCCGAAGAAAAAATATAATTTCTGCGGGAGATTTGTCTGCGTCGTGCGTATAATGCTTGTGAACGCAGCAATCGTTCACGAGAAACAAACAATGTCACAAGGAGACAAAACATGAAGACAAAGTTGATGATGATGGGCGTGTTGGCAACGGTCTGTACGGCTATCCGGCTGGCGGCTATGCCGACAGAGGAAGAGACTCGGCGGGCCGAGCCAGTCGTCAAGAAGCTGCTGGCATCTGAGCGGGCGGCGCTCAACTCCGGCACGATGACGCGCTCAGAAGTCGCTGCTGCGGCGATGGGACTGGCCGACAAGGCTGAATCGGACGCGGAGAAACTCCTTCTCATGAAAGGAGCGTGCGATTTCTATGTCCATGCAGGAGAGTTCGACAAGGCAATCGAGACGCTCCAGACCATAATGACGAAAATCCCCGATATACCTTACGCGACCATCGTTTCGATACTGGAA
>Ga0256405_10005268_pt1 | contig 22725 bp, 44 predicted proteins | sample RumenRJG_02DNA_FD_189096 | JGI IMG/M metagenome (GOLD analysis project Ga0256405, IMG submission 189096) | Bovine rumen microbial communities from Lethbridge, Alberta, Canada - RJG_02 | ecosystem: Host-associated > Mammals > Digestive system > Stomach > Rumen | place: Canada: Alberta... | reverse complement strand
TCATGATGTATCTTGAGGAAGACAAGAATGCACTGCTTAACACCATCAAGGCGTACAACTTTTAATTTTGGGTCGAAATGTTAAAACTTAGTTAAAATTACACTAAACCCATTGCGGAATGAAAAATAGTTCGTATCTTTGTGGCGTGAAACAAGAAGTAGAGGGCTTGAAGTAACGGACATATTAAACGCATATAACATTGACGAAAGTCGAACATTATAGGCAAGAATACAATCCAACAAGTTCCTCTACACTTAGTTGGATTTCTTGTTTATAGATGTTCGGCTTTTTGTTTTCACACCATGCCAAGAGCAAGAAACCAGTCTTAGGCTGACGGTATTGTAAGGCAAGGACTTTGACTACAGAGTTAATTGTGGTGTTCGTGATGAGTTTCCAAACTACGTGTAGTTATAGGAGTGCTGACGGCAGAAATTAAACGCTCGACCTCTATAACACGAACTAAAATAAACAAACCCTCCGAGGCATCACGGTAATCAGTCCGTGAGGGGAAAGCGCACAAGAGGGAGGACAGGTGGAATAAGAAGTCCTGCGCAGGGGTGGCAATATACCCGAAGATTCTGAAAGTAAGTTGCATTTGCCACAATGCTAACGAGCCGAGCAAGGAAACCTCTGTAAAAGCGGCTATAAGCTCGAAATAACTCCCCAAGCCTACGAGCAATTAACTTTGTTCGTTGGGTAAGGGGAAATTATGGAATCACGAGACTTCGTTTCCTTTTCCCTACAGCTATGTTGCTTTTACTTAGTACGATAATAATTTAAATATAATATATATTATGTTGTTAGGATTAAATAATTTAGTCAATAGAATAAGAAAAGGCTACGAAAAGGTAGAAAAATGGAAAATTGACCATCCAAATGCAGTTGGCAAAGTTCCAAACCCTTTTTTCTATTTCAATGGTTTCGACTACATCAATGTTTATACAACGGAAAGTTATTTTGAAAGTCCTTATAGTGGTGTTAGGGAATACGATTATCGCGAACTTGGGGAAAATTACTCAAAATGGATAGAAGAAACTCAGCGTAAACTTTTAGCAAATAAAACTTCTCACGAAAGAAAGTTCTCGCAAATTTTAAGTCAGTCAAAAGCAAAGGTTGTGGAGCAGCCGTACTTTAAAATTAACGACAAAGGTTACTTCCTTGACTTCTACTTACCTCAATACAACTTGGCTTTTGAACTTAACGGCAAGGTACACAAAGGAGAAGAGAGAGAGTTTTATGATGCCGACAGGGATTGGGCGTTTCACTCTATTGGTGTCAAAACAATTCGTGTATCTAATCTTGATATAGATTCAGACGACATTAAGAGTAAGATAAACGAGTGGGCTAACTTAGCATTGTCAGGTAATTTTGACCCAGCACTATATTACAAGCGTTCAAACACAAGAAAGTTTGATGGAAAAGAGACCACGTTTGAAAAGTTACATAAGAAAATAAATAGCACTATATCAAAGGATAAGTACAAAGGAAAGTCTGTGCTTATCGTCACGTCGCATACGTATTTTTGCTCAGTCCTTTCGGAAAAGCGTTATGATACATCTGAAAACATAAACAAAAAATACATAGATGAGTTCTTTGATATTATAGAGAAAAACGATGTAAAGGTAGGAATCTATTTTAGTGGCAACACATCAAACATGGGTGTTTTCAAACAAGAATCGTATGTTGACTCAAATAATAATGCAACCAAAAGAAAAATAGACTATCAAATCACAATTGACGGAAACAATATAAAAGAAGAAAAATACAAATACAAAGATACCCACCCAGTCCAGCATAAGACTGGTACTGACAAAAATGGAGAAGAATATAGGGTAGGGGTTTGTCCTTATGAAATGTTTTTTCCTTATAAAAAGAAAGGAGCAAGAAAACACAGATACAATAAGCATAAAATTGTCGCAGGAGGAAATCTTTGCAGTATGTGCCAATTCTGTAAAGGGAAAGATGAAGAAAAGGGCTTGACGCTATGTGTCGGATTTCTAAACAAAGGTTCTAAAAATATATACGACAACTTTAATACAGAAAATCCGAATACCACTCCTTATTTGAAATATAAGTGTACCAACGAATATTCATCCATGATGAATACTATTAACGAGATAGAAAAACGAAAGAAAATACACAACATTAAATAATACACAATATGTTAGAGTAAAACAAACAACAAGGCTATGGGGTTCACAAAAGGACAAAATGTCTATGTGTCATCAAGTGATAGTAGACAGAGTGGATTTAACGCTACAATTACATCAATTGGTAGCAAATACATAACGGTTACTGATGAGTATGGGTGCAAACGGAGGTTTGATAAAGAACGACTTTATTGCGTTGATTGGAGTATATACCATCTCGAAGAAAGCGAGGCGGCGTATAAAGAAAGACTTGTTCGTGAAGAAAAATTTAGAACAATTAGACGTTATATTAATATGCTTGATTGCATACTTCTTGACAATGAAATTGATGACATTTACAACAGGATAATGCAAAAAGTAAACAAATAGTATGAAGAAAGAAAACGACTACAGCGTATTCCTTGCTATCATTGCTATATGGGTAATGATAGGAGGACTTGCACAATGCGAAAGTGCAAGAGAACTGAGTAATATCAGAAACGAGTTGACTTTGATGAGGTACAAGTAAAACAAAAGACTATGATACTACCTACAATGAACGATGAAGAGAAATTCATCAATACTGCACGGATTACACCTTTGGCAATGGAGGTTCATAAAGATTGCATAGACGACATAAGTAGAAAGTTTGCAAAAGGGAATAGGTTTCCTTACTTTCAGCGTGTGGTGTTTGAGGACGACAGAAAGAATACTTGGTGGCTAACTTATTTGGTTCGCAGCAAAGGGGACAAGAAAAAGGGGAGGTTATATACTTTCTGTTATTCAATATACGAAATTCAAAAAAAGAAAGAAGATGGAAGTGGCAAGTACGACGGAAACACAGGAAAGGGAGTTCTTCTGTTCGACCCTATAGTAATGGACAAGAGATTAAATGGAGAACATGTTGTTGGAATGTTCGGTGTTTTCGACATTATTCCGCACGCATTCAACCGCTATACACAACGTTATCTTAAACCGAAAGGGAAAGAGAATATCGAGTTCCAGCGAAAGGTTGAAAGTATAATGGCACGTTGGGGGCACTTTGACATTGACGGCGATGTTTCGTCAGACAAACATGGCAACTTTCCATACGATGTGTTTATGAGTGGCGGAGGTATGCTTCGCGGACAAATGGAAACAGACAACCTAATACGTTTTTACACCTATGTCGATGGAGACATGATGTTTAACAATCAGGTTGAACGCCAAGACGAAATCAGAAAGGAATACTACCAATGGTTGCGAAATGGTGTGTTTGATGCTAATAACAAACATTAACTTAATCTATCTTAACAAAATAAGCAAACATGGAATTTTATAGGTAAATTTGCAAAAAATAAAACAATTACGATTATGACAGACAATGAAATTAAATTGGAACTTGCAAAGGTAGCACTCACAAGGTGTAACTTTATGACAAGCGAAACACTTACTGAAAGTCTCAAGAATCTATATGATTGGATTATTGAAGAGCCAGATGTTGAAGCGGAAAACACCGACAAGGACGGCTTAGATAGTATTGATATAAAAGAGGTGCTAAACATAGTTCGCAAAAATAAAGGTTCTGCAAGTGGCATTGCAACATCACTTGAAACAATATTCAACAACAACAACATCAATACGGTTGATGATTTGACGCGCATAGGTAGACGTGACTTTTCAAAGTATCGACTTGTAGGCAAAAAGTCTATTTGGGCTATACAAGATGCACTTGACGAACTTGGAATTAAAGGTTGGTAAATAAAACGATATACGACAATGAACAAAGAAATTCTAAGAAAGAATATTGAGCAGGTTATCATGCAGCCGTGCCTTGCTAATCCTTGGAACAAGGCTGACAAAAGTATCAAGCCAAACGGATTGTCCGAAAACGGCAAGACCATCAATGTAAAGACACGTACTGACGACACAAGTACATTGATTTACATCTATTACAACGGAGAAAAGAACGACTATGTTCAAGACATATTCGATGCACTACCCGAAAGGTATCGCGACCACCTTGTTACAATCAAACACGATAATTGGGTTAGTTACTCATACGTACCTGTGTTCGACACGGACACACAAACGGAGTGGGAAAAAGCAGTAAGTGACTACATTAAAGCCAAACAAGAATGGTGCGACAAGTATGGATGTGATTAAAAAATAAAGCGCATGAAAAGTATTAAAGAAAAAGCAGAAGAATTGTATCCAACAAGAAAGGTATCTGCTATATCAGATTTAGCAAATGAGAAGTTTGTTGAAGGTGCAAACTATGTGCTTGAACAGATAGAGAAACTTACGAATAATCAAAACTGGTGTGCTTTTCCAAAGCAAAGCCATAAAGAGTTAAAAGAACTTATTGAAGAACTTAAAAAGAAATAACTATGGCAACAATTAAAGAAGATTTCGTTTCATTTGAAGTAGCAAAACTGTTAAAGGAGAAAGGATTTGACATTAAACCTTTTTATCAGTATTATGTATCAAGTTGTGGAAAAGTATTTGGATGCAAGGGCAATGAAATGAAACAAACAGTCACTAATCGTGGCTATAAAAGAATTACTTTGTCTATTGATGGAAAAGAAGAAAGATGGAGTGTTCATAGACTTGTCGCACTACTTTTTGTACCAAACCCAGAGCAAAAGCCACAAGTAAATCATATTGATGGTAACAAGGAGAATAATGATGCTTCAAATCTTGAATGGTGTACGGCAAGTGAAAATAATAAGCACGCCTTTAGAACTGGTCTTAAAAAGAATTTAGTTAAAGGTAAATATGGAAAAGACCACATAGCATCAAAGCCAATTGTATGTATTGAAACTGGAAGAGTATATAATTGCCAGAGAGAAGTTGCAGAAGAGTTGGGTGAGGATTATAAATGGACAAGTCATTTATCAAGAGCTTGCAGATATGGTTTACTTGACCACGGATTTCATTGGAGATATTATGAACCAAATGAATTAGTTAAACTATTATTCGAAAAGGGCTATACAAAATATCCACTATCCTATGATGGTGATTATTGGTTCTGTTATATCCAAATGGCAATGAAGTGGTTGAGAGAAGTACATAATTTGTTTATTCAGATTTGTATCATCCCACATACAACTATTACAATAGAACAAAAGTACCATTTCTTTACCATACACAAAGATAGAAGAATGCTTGCCTTTAGGAAAGATTTTCCGAGTGAGCATTATTTTACTTACGAAGAAGCAGCAGAGGCAGCAATAAAATACTCACTTGAAAATTTAATTTGAATAACTATGGAAACAATTGATTACAAACAGAAAATCAAAGACTACATGAATAGTAGTGAGGTAGATACACTCTACAAAAGTATGCTGAACAATCTCTTCCCCGAACTCAAAGAGAGCGATAATAAGAGGATGATTCAATACTTCAAGGATTTAGCTCCATTCGATAAGGCAGATGAATTGTATGAGAAATATGGTTTCTCTCACAAGGATGCTATTGCATGGCTCGAAAAGCAAGCTGAGCACGCTAACTTCCGCAATAAAATACAAATAGGTGACAAGGTTACACGCAATAAAGATGGTGTGCTTGTCAATCTTTCCCAACTGAATAGGGTTGCCAAGAAGCAAGGTGAGCAGAAGCCTGCTGATAAGGTTGAACCAAAGTTCAAGGTCGGCAACAAGATAAAGTTAGCCATAGAGCCTAATTATCCTGCAAGGGAAATTATTGCGATTCAAAATGATGCTTATTATTTCGATGAGGCTATATACTTACCTTTTAGCCGTCAAGATGAATGGGAACTTATTGAGCAGAAGGCTGCTGAGTGGAGCGAAGAGGATGATGACGATGCTTGGCTGAATGATATTATTAGTAAGGCTGAATGCAATTTACAGCTAAACAAGGATGAAATAGATTGGCTCAAATCCATCAAAGACAGAGTACAATCAAAACAAGAATGGAGTGAAGAGGATGATGAAATGTATAAAAAGATTGAAACAGCAATAGATTCTTATTATGCACCATTTTCAAGAGATGCAGAGGAAATGTCAGAATGGTTTAAAAATCTCAAAGACAGAGTTCAACATCAGAACAGGTGGAAGCCGAGTAAAGAGCAAATGGAGTATCTTCATAAATATGCCGAACAAAATAATTACGACGGAGCAATTTTGACTTCACTATATAACGATTTAAAACAACTTTGAATTATGGAAGTAACGAAACTGATGATTGGTGACTGGGTGTATAATAAGCATCACGGAAAGTATATAAGGCTAACGCAATATGATTTCTTCACACACACCCACAACGAATTTGGTGAACAAGAACTTATGCCTTGTATGAGACCTACTTCTGGGAGAGGTTTAGAACCTATTGTTCTCAAACGAATACACCTGACAAAGAATGGCTTTAAGGCTACCAATGCAGAAGACACAGAGTTTGTTTATCGTGATGGCTATGAGATAAAAGTTATGATAGATGAATATATAAGTGATTCAATATTTTTTCTCTCTATAGAGTTTGCCGAAAAGAATATATGGATGCCTATTGAATATGTCCATGAACTACAACAGGCTATGCGGATTATGGGTTGTGATAAAACTATTGAATTATGAAAGCAAACGAAGCACCAGAGAAAATTTATTTAAATTGGGTAAACTATCCATTAGAAGAGATGCAAGTTGAATACACCCGCACTGATGCCTTTATTGAGAAAGTGGAAAGTTTCTTAAACAGGAAAGACGATAGGGATTATTATACTATAGGCTACATCAAAAGACATTTAGAAGAAATCATTAAAGAAATAGGCTTATGAAACTAATAGACAAAGACGCTGTAGTGGCGGAGATAGAGAGAAGAAAACATAAACTTCTTGACAATATAATGTTTGAACGTGATAAGGAGTGGGTTGTGAGAACAGCGCATCAACTAAATAGAATTCTTTTGTTCCTCGACGACCTTGAGGTGAAAGAGGTGGATTAAATTTTTGCTATTATGGAAGAAATATGGAAAGATATTGAAGGGTATGAGGGGAGATACCAAGTGTCAAACCTCGGAAGAATCAAATCGTTTTTGCACGTTGGTGTCAGAAAAGATGTTGAAATTCTTGACGATTACTCGCACATAATAAAGCCTGTACATGATGCTTGTGGGTATTGTAATGTTAGGTTGCGAAGAAATGACAAAGGGAAAACGGTTAAAGTACACCGTCTTGTGGCAATAGCATTTATTCCTAACCCAAACAATTTGCCAGAAATAAACCACAAGGACGAAGATAAAGACAATAATTGTGTTAGTAATCTTGAATGGTGTGATAGAATCTACAATATGCAGTATGGCAAGAATACTCGATGGCATTGTATGCCTGTAGCACAATACACTCTTGACGGAAGATTTGTTAAGCGTTATAACAGCATTAAAGAAGCAAGTAATGTAACTGGTATTCATTCTACTAATATTTCTAATTGTGCGCATAAACGTATAGTAAATAAAGAAAAAGGTTACATTGTAAAGTCCGCTGGCGGATTTAAGTGGGAATTTATTTCTGAACTCGGACTTAAAGCACAGAAAGGAGAAGAGGTATGACAGACAAAGAGAAATTGGAGAAGATTAAGTCACTTGCTGACAAGATGTATGATGCTGCATTCAATATAACCACAGATGCAAGTCTGTTGAGAAAGGCAATGAATGAATATCATCAATTCCTTATTTATGAGTACCACAAAGAAGAGCCTGTAAGCGAGAAGTTTGCTTTTAAGTCAATTCCTCGATTACTTGAAATGATTGAGCCAACAGACAGAGCAAAAGCATATTGTCAGAAACTTATCGACAGTCTTGAGCAAGAAGGTTATAGTATAGATGCAAAGATAGCCAGAAATTGTTTGAAGCAAATGAATGGCGAAAAGGTTGCTATGGCTACTATGGATGAAGAGCCTGTAAGTGATGAACTGGAAAAAGTAGTTGAGGAAATAGTTGACCCTACAGTACTCAATGCCTATGGTGTTAAGGAAATAGCAAATAGACTGCGTAGGACTATGATAGAGCCTGTAAGCGAGGAGTTGGAAAAGGTAAGCAAAGAATGGTTAGCACCACAACTTGATAAGTCCTATGCTGGCTACGGAGAGGCAAAGATGATGGAACTTACCCGCTTTGACAGCTACGCTATGCTTGATGCTATTGAATTCGGTGCTAAGTGGCAGAAAGAAAAAGACCAAGATACTGTTGAGATTGCGAAGAAAGAAGTGATTAAAGAAACGGCAGAATGGCTTACAAAGCACGCTAAAAAATACTATTTTAATAAAGATAGGTATTTAGGTACAGATGAATTAGTTGAAGATTATAAACTTATAATGTCAATGTAAGATGAGTAAAGTTGAAGAATTGGCAAAGAAATATTGTAAAGGCTCTTCTTTTGAAGATGCTTGTATGGAGAGACCTGCATATATAGCAGGCTATCATCAAGCAGAGAAAGACAACGAACTGACTTGGGAAGACATGAGAGAACTATATATCATCTTTGCAGAAGTTGATACTGAAATAGAACTTTGCAAGGCTAATGATATTAAAGCAGAAACTATTGGCTATTATCAAGAAGTATTGAAACGATTTAAAGAGTTGAAAAATGGTACTACAAAGTGATGAATTTAAAATCCAAGATGACGGCATATGGATAAGCAAAGCAGCACTTGAAGAGTGTAAAAAGCACTATTGCAAGGTTGCAGACAAATGCCACTTGGGAAAGAATAATCTCCAAAAGGTGTTCTATATGGGCAAGGCAGATGTTTATGTAGATTTGTTAAAACACTTTGAACCACTTGAACCGTGATTAACTTTTATTATGTTAATGTTTGCAAACAACGCTTGGAATATAGTAGATAATTTTGTAACTTTGCAACAAGTAAAACAAAAGAATAAAGATGGCTGATTTTAATATGTTATTTCTTATTGGTCGCATCGGTGCTGCAATGAAAGAAGGTACGGCAAGCAATGGCTCTAAGTACCTATATTTTTCTATCGAGATACAATCAAAACAAACGGCAACCAGCGTTGAAAGAAACCAATATCAAACACTGCACGTTATGATATTTCGCAAACCAGTCATAGACTATCTGAGAAAGGTTAAAGCTCATCAAGGTAACACCGTGATAGTTAAAGGTTATGTTAGTGCATTTCCGAATACAGTCAACGGAAAGGATTTGATAACAAATGCGATTACAGCAAGCGAGGTATATGTAGTAAAAACATCGGCTTAAATAACAAATGAATTATGGAACAACAAGACTACAAAAATCAAATCCGCGACACAAGGTGCGGTGCATTAGGGAGTAGCGACGGGAAACTTATAATCTCAGTTGCAGAAAACGGTATCATTCCAAAGTCTGCATACAAAAGACTTGCAGTATGTAAAGGTTTGATTGAGCAGGAGGATATTCCTTATACCGCTGCTGTACGTGCAGGCGATGAGTTGGAGATGCTTGTATTTGAGCATTTGAAAGCCAATGACGACAGGTATCAGTCCAATCCATGTTGGGTCAGTAAGAAGTATAGCCGCAAGAATGTGAATCTCCTTACTCATCCAGACATCGTACTGCAAGATGACGAGAATAAGGTGCTTAATGTTTATGAGGTTAAATGTACAAAATTTACGTTTGAGCAGACCAAAGATACATACAAGGCTCAGTTGATTATCCATTGGGTAATTGCTAACGAGATTGCAAAAGAACTCGGTGGATATAAAGTAAGGCTCTCTTTGGTACACTATTCGACTGAGGGAATGAACCTTGAAGATGGCTTTGAGTTCGACCCATCACGCCTTACCGTAAAGACATTGCGTAACATGGAGAAACTTTCCAAGTCATACCACCTTGCAGAAGCAATGGATATTATTGATACGTTCCTTGAAAACTTCACAGAATATTACGAACAGGAAGAGGTTGATGCAAATCTTCTTCCTGCAAATGTACAATCGCAGTTCACGGAGGTTGCACAATTCTTGCGTGAAATCAAAGAGCGAGAGGCAAAGGTGGATGCTTTCAAGGCAAAGCTATATGACTTCCTCTCAGAACGTGGAATTAAAAAGGTGTCTTGTGACGACTTCTCGTTTACGGTTGTTGCACCAACACAGCAAATTTCAGTTGACTACAAAGCACTCTTCACACAAGAGATTGAAGCAAAGAAGCCTCGTGTTGCAAAACAACTGAAAGAGAAATATAAAAAGACCACAAACAAGAAGGGATATGTAGTAATTAAAACAGGTAATAATAACAATTAAAAATTATATTTTTATGGCAAACGAAGTAGTAAAGAAGCCTCAAACTGGCTTACAGAAATTCAACGCAATGTTGGAGAACACAAGAACACAAGAGTATCTTACAAACGTTCTTGGGGAAAAGAAACAAACCTTTGTTAGTAACATGGTGGCACTTGTGTCAAGCAACAAGGCTCTCAGTGAGTGCGACCCGTCAACAATTATGTTTAGTTGTCTTAAAGCAACTGCACTTGGGTTGGCTTTAGACCCATCCTTGGGACTTGCTTGGGTCTTGCCTTATCGCGACAACAAAAATAACACAACTGTAGCAACGTTCCAGCTTGGTGCAAAAGCCTATACGCAATTAGCCCTCAGAACGGCTCAGTACAAGAAGATTAATGTTCGTGACGTGCGTGAAGGCGAAATCGTTGGCGAGGACTTTGTAAGCGGCGAAATGCAGTTTAAGAAACTTGAAAAAGACCGCGAGAAAGCACCTATTGTCGGATATGTTGCAATGTTTGAGCTTATCAACGGATTCAGCAAACAACTCTATATGTCAATTGAAGAGATTGATGCACATGCAAAGCGTTTTTCTCAAACATACAGAAAAGGGTATGGTTTGTGGGCTGACAAGGATATGCGCCCAAAAATGGCTGAAAAAACAGTATTAAAACTGTTACTTTCGAAGTGGGGTGTACTAAGCGTAGAGATGGAACAGGCAATTAAGTCCGATTCTGCTGTTCTTGGCGAGAACAATAGTGTGCGATACGTTGACAACGAAGAGGATGCTATCGACTTAGAAAAAGCTGCTGATGTGGCTAAGAAATTTGAGGATTTCGACATCGCAGAGGAAGTAAAAGACAAAAAGTAACAACTAACAAAGGTGGGGCGCAATATTCCCCACCTACTTAAAACAAACAAGAAATGAGTCAAGGATATAACTTTTTACACAGCCACAGCGGTCTTGAAAAGGAAATAAAGTACCCAAAGCACAAGGTACTTGTGGATGAGGAGTACGAGGATATGCTCACCGATGGAACACTAAAAAATCAAATCAAGTTCAATCGAGTAAAATTAAACGATGTGACATACATTGAAGTACCTATTATGATGTTTGTAAACAATGGCGGAGTGTTCAAAAATTTAAGCGTTTGATACTATGGGATGGTTAAAGGAACTATATGACAAAAGTCATAAAAAAAGAATTGAGGTACACAACAAAAAGGTAGAAGAGGAAGCAAGCCACATATACCAGATAACCGAATACGAAAATCAGTTATGGTTTACTTACAATGGTTCTTTGTTTGCGCCATGCTCGATTATTGTCGGTAACAATGAAGGGGAGTTTTCTTCTTCCGAATGTGTAGGAATGCTAAACGTTATTCGGGAACTTTATGTTAAACGTCACAAAATGTAAATTGTTATGGCAAAAATATGGTGTATGGGTATTGAATGCCCTATAAAGAATCGTTGTATAAGGTACACTAAAGGACTTGGCGCAACCGTGTACGATGGAACAAAAGACAGGTACATGAGACGTTGTACCAATCAAAAAATGTACATGCAAGACGAAGAAAACGTATTTAAAACAAAAAGATAATGGCAAGTTATTTGGAGAATACCGCAAACTTTAAAGAGAAATCGGAAATAGATAGGGCTAACAAAGCTCTTTCCAAGGCAAGAAAACTGGAAGAAAAAAGGCTTTCACAGGGATGGCGTTACATTTTTGCAACTCCACACATCCAAATACTTGTTCCTTGTGATAAGAACGGAAAACCAAACGCAGAAGGTCAAAGACGTATAGATGCGATAATTAATCGTTAAAAGTTCTAAATATATATAATAATATAACGGTTTTTATATTATCTTTGCAATGTGTTTTTCATGGTTTTAGATTAATATTGGTTTAACATGAACCGCTGTGATAGCGTAGTAGTGTTTTTATTTAGTAACAAAAAATATTTCATATATATGGAAAAAATAGAATTTGAAAAAGAATTGCTGGCATATCTTAACTTGCCAAGCATTCCATTGAAAGAGTGGAAAGAAGGAGATATGCCTTTTGAAAAGGGTGTGGCTGTTGTCGAGCATTACGGCGAAAGACTTGCATACGCTGTTTGTAAGTTTGACCCAAACGACGGAGTTAAACAACCAAGGGTTGTTAAGACTTTCGGCACAGAACCATTCACAAAAATAGTCAAGGTTTTTGTCGTGCCCAACTATATGTCTAATATCGAGGATGTAAAGGACATGGACTTGGACGAACAGTCCAAAAAGAAGGCAGAACAAATGTTGAAAGAGGCACATGAACTTGAAACAGAGGGTACTAAGGAAGAAAACCCGATGGAAAATCTACCCGAATGGATATTTAGTGAAATCCACTCAAAAGATGAAGCTATCGCGTGGTTGAGAAACTTCCAGTCCCGCAACAAACAAAAGGGGCGCATACCTACAACAGACGAGAATATTAAGTTGCGTCTTTTCTCTATCTACTCGGAATTGCAAAAGAAACAAAAGTAAGATGGATTACGAACTCCACAAACTAAGGGCACAAGTTGCCGTATTAAAGGACATTGAGAAGGATTATCCGAAATGTTCAATCGGCAACTGCATCACTCAGTTGGAATCATGTATTAAAGAAATAGAAAAACGAACAAAAGAATAACGTTATGGAACAAAAGAAAACAAAACCAACAAATGCACAGCTTTTAAGGAGGTTGAAAAACGCAGTAGTACACATTGATAAAGACAAGAGTTATCAATCGGTGTATTGGTCTGATAAAGGTTTGCGCCTTGAAACGACGGACGAATATTGTGTTATATCAACTGGTTTTCATAGGCATATTTTCAATGCTTTCAATTCAGCACAAGGTGTTTCAAGACCATACCTATACACCAAGCGAGTGATTGAGATTGCCAACGAGAATCTTAAAGACATTGAGGTTGACGGTGGCTATTCGTTCCAAAAGTTGCTTGAAGTGTTGAAAGCAAAGGAAGATAAGTCGGAGTACAACGTTGTAACATATGTTTCGTGGTGGTTCGAAATAATCTTTGCACCACTTTATAGTATAGATGAGTCAGAAGCAGGTTCTTTCCTTGTTTACGAGGCTTACCTACATCACATTGCCCGTCAAGCCGTGTTTCTTTCCGAAAAGAAAGAAGACATGACTAACAAGCAATTCTTCGACGAGGTTATCAAGAATATGCAGAACTTTATCGAGGGTGTTGACGAACGTGTTATTTTCCACGAGATGACAGACGAGGAGTTCGCACAAGACCTTATTGATTCTTTTGCACAAAACGAACAAGAGCAGGCGATGGAGGCGCAAGTCAATGGAGTGGAATAAAAGAAAGGAGCTATACGAAAAAGCCATTGGGTTATGGGGAGTCATAAACCAAAAGTTTATGGTGATGGAAGAAACAGGAGAGTTGCTAAACGCTCTTGCAAAGACCAACCGAGGACGTTGTTCAGACGAAGAGGTTATTACTGAACTTGCAGATGTTGCAATACTCATTGAACAAATGGCTGTCGTCTTTGGTGTCGATAAGTTTTTCTTGGAAAAAGAACGCAAACTGCAAAGGCTAAAGCAACGTCTTGAATCAAATTATAAACTCGGAAATGAACAAGGCTCACATTAAACTACTCAAAGAGAATTATGAGAAGGCTTGCAATGATTATGTGCGGGCACTTCTCACTCTTTGGGACGTTGACTACAAATGCGGCTACTGGATAGGTGGTGATGTTGGCGGCGTGTATGATTGCGACGGATGGATATTCCTTAATATGCAAGACGTTGTGTATTGCGTAGAGAATGGCGTTACATCCGAAGAGTATGAACAATGGCAAGACTATGGTGTTAAATGTGCTGAATACCATCTACCGATAATGAACCTCAATGCTTGGCACAAAGGCGCACCAAGACACGACTTTACCAAGTTAGACGCTGCCAAGAAAGCACTTGGAGATGAAATTAAAAACGAGAAAAATAAGTTTTAGATATGGTATCACGTACAGCACGATTTTATCGAACACACCCAAGGGCAAGGGCAAAGCATAGAGCCTACCAAGCCAAGTACAACAAAAAGCCTTCACAGCGCAAGAAACGCTCTGAGCTGACGACAATAAACCGCAGGCATGACCGTAAGTACGGCAAAGCATCAAGAGAAGGAAAGGATGCAAGCCACACAAAACACGGAATCGTCTACAAGAAGTCGAGTGTGAATCGAGGCTCAAAGTCCGATATGGCAGGAGACCGTCGCGCTCGCGGAAAGAAAAAATAACAAACAACTAACGAAAACAAAAGAATATGGCAGTAAAAGTAAATTCGTCTGAACTTGCAAAAAAACTGGAGCAAGTTGTAAAAGTCGTTGCGAACAAAAGCGTAATGCAGATACTCGCAGACGTTATGATTGAGGTAAGAGGTAATGTCATTGTGCTCACAACAAGCGATTCGGAGATGTGGCTATCCGTAAAATGTCCACTGATAGAGGATGCACAAGAAGCGAAGTTCTGTGTCAATGCGAGAGATTTTATCGAGTTGATAAAAAATATCAACGATAGAGAGATTGTGATGTCTATTGATACAGAGTCCTGTAGACTTCTGTGTGATTATGGTAACGGAAACTTTAGTATGCCCTATGATAATGCAAATGAGTTTCCGATGCCTAACATGGAGAACGAAAACCAGACAAGCGTAATCGTTGAAGGAGAAAAAATAATGAGGGCTATTGAACTTACATCTTTTGCTGTTGGAAATAGTACAATTAGACCGATAATGAACGGAATACATTTCAACTTCTCCGAAGATGGAATGGTTGTATCTGCCACTAACACGCATAAGGTTGCTGTGTATAAGGACAAGAGCATCAACAGTGGGAATGTGGGCGAGTTTGTATTGCCAAAGAAACCATCTTCAATACTTTCGTCAATACTGTCATTAGAAAATGACGATGTTAAAATTTCTTTCGGTGGCTCTGCGATTTCTGTAAACAATACAAATTTCAAGCTGTCAGCACGTCTTCTCGAAGGACGTTTCTTTGATTGCGAGTCTTTGACAAGGGCTGTTAGACCAATAAGTGTAACAATAGACAAAGGACTTGCATTACAGGCTTTAAAGCGCGTTACGCCAATGACAAGCGAAGTAAGCAATCTTGTCGTACTTTTCTTTGAGCAAGGAAAGGTCACTGTTACGGCTGACGACTCTATGTTTGGAAAGTCTGCAAGCGAGACAGTCGTTTGTGACTGCGACTCTGAGTTAAGAATCGGATTTAAGTGTTCTGACCTTATCGAGTTATTCAAGAATATCGATGACGACAACATTGTCATGGAAATGACTGACGCAATGCGCGGGGCTGTTATATACGCCTCGTCATCTTACACTCGTGACGAATACGTTTCCTTACTTTCGTCGTCAACAATAGAGCAATCTGTAAATGGTTGAGGATTACACAAACGGATATATACAAAGAACCCAAAGCGGCGCATTTGAGGGTAAGGTTAGTGTAGAAGGCATTGACCTTTCCCCCATATCTGCCGTGTTCTTTAAGAAAGATTACGATAGTTATATTTGGCTCAAACGCAAAAAAGTTCTTGACTACGACGAAAGATTACAGTGCTACAAAGAAAGAGAAGCACAACCTAATTGGGAATGCTATCTAAAAAAACAATCTAATGGCGACACGGTTTCATACAAGGGAGAATTTTCATTTATGAGATTCCGATTTAAAATTGAAGGTGTGTGGGATAGTGTTTTGGGCATGGACAAGAAACATCGTCTTAATCTTTTTATTGAAAGACTACCTATGTCGGAACAAACAATTATCAATTCTATAAATGAAAGAAAGAGAAACAATGGATGTGAATGATGAATCTATCAAGAAGGGGTGGGCGGACGTGGAATACAGTCACGTTGAACAAGCTATATGGCATCTAAAACAACAAGAAGAGGATGTGAGGATGTTTCTTGCAGACTGTGTTGCTGCAATATGCGGCATCGAACGTGATGACATGTTTTCAAGTTCAGACATTTCCTGTTTTGCACATGCAAGATACCTATATTGGTACGCCTATCGCTATATGACAGGTGAATCTTATGAAAAAATGGAACGGCAGAATCCGAAAGGTGGTCATCGCTTTGTCCTTCGCTCAATACAAAACGGAGTAAGTAGAATGTCAACGATGATAGAAAACGAATCATTGTGGAAAAGACGTTGGAATATTATTAAGCGCATTATCAAACTACGAGAACAGGAGGATGATTACATTGACAAAACTATTGTAATCCAAGTTCCAAAAAATTTGAAAGGAAAAGTAAATATTTCAATTAAAGATAAATAATTATGACATTCGAAACAAAAATTAGCTACGAGCAGGACGGCAAGGTTGTCAAGGCTCAGTACATCATCGAACACGCAGAGTTGTTCGGAGAAGTGGAATCAAAATTGTATGAAGAGTTTGGAAACTTCCCAAACTTTAGTGTTGTGTCCATCAAGACAAACAACAAGATTCGCGAGATTATCAACGAGAAGCCTACAGACGATGACGAGTGTAAGATTTTCTACGCTACCATCTGTGACTTCTTTACTGACGACAATGGGAAAAACAAGGAACTTCCTTACGTCGTTGTTGCCTTTGCGCACGACATGACTGAGGCAAAGGCTGCTGTTGACCAGTATATGAGAATGGGGCTTGAGGATATGGAACTCAAGAAGTTGGTTGAGACTAAGATGTTGGACGTTTTAAGATAAGCGACATGGACAATAAGTTATACATGGGGATAGACGTGGGTAGTAAAGGTTTTATATCCATGCAAAAAAATGGCGTGTGGGAACATTATTCTATTGAAGATAATGACTTATACCAACTAAGCGAGATAATGCGTCAGGCGCGGCTTAAAAACGCTAATATAGCATGCGTGATAGAAGATGTTCATTCTATCTTCGGCAGTAGTGCCAAATCCACATTCGCTTTCGGGTTTAACAAGGGTTATCTTGTTGGCTTGCTTGCTGCGAACCAAATCCCTTACACACTGGTACAGCCGAAGGAATGGCAGCGTGAAATGTGGGGCAATTCAGACTTGGTTGTAACATACAAAGATGTGACTATCAAGGGTAAGAAAGTTAGCAAGAAAGAAGTAAACACAAAGCAGACATCTATCAATGCTTGCAAACGATTGTTTCCAACTCTTGACCTTAGAAAATCAGAACGCTCAAAGAAGATTGACGACAACAAGGTTGATTCAATCTTAATGGCAGAATATGCAAGGAGAAAAAACCTCTAAAATAAAGTTAATATGTTTTGCTGTTTGAAATAAAAGTGTTATATTTGCAAAGTGGATAGGATGGAGTAATTAACCACCCGAAAAGGTATGCCGAAGCCCTGCCACTTTGTAAATTTTCGGCTTATTAAATTCGGTAAGATATGCGTAGATTAACACAAGAAGAATTTATTGCCAAATGCGTAGCAAAATATGGTAATAAGTACGACTACTCTAAAGTAGTCTATACGAACAGTTATACACCTGTTATTATTATATGCAGAGAGTGTGGATTAGAATTTAAACAAAGACCATCTAACCACCTTTGCGGTCAGGGGTGCTCTCGTTGTTCAAAAAGAAATCGTGTCCAAAAAGCGATTGGAGTTAAAAGAAAACCTCGAATGATGTTTGGGGTTGGACTATGTGACATACTAACTGTGGACGAAAACGGAAAAACATTAAAAAGTTACACGGCATGGCATAATATACTAAAAAGATGCTACTCTGAGTCGTATCATAAGGCTCAGCCAACATATATTGGCTGCGAAATATGTGACGAATGGAAGACGTTTAGCATATTTAAGAAATGGTATGACGAAAACGTCAAGGATGGCTACGAGATTGATAAAGATTTGGTTGGAAAAAACGCGAAATATTATTCGCCACAAACTTGTTCGTTCGTTCCTGTACTTATCAATCATATAGTTAGCAGATGCTCTCAAAATGACAAAACGAGAGGCGAATATCCTCTTGGTGTTTGCAAAGACAAGAGGTGTATTTCAAAATATGTGGCACAAATAACCGAGTACGGCAAGTATAAATTTATAGGAAGATATGACTCCCCAAAAGAAGCAGCACTGGCTTATAGGAAAGAAAAGGAGGCATACATAAAAGAGGTTGCTCAAAAGTATTATGACGACGGAAAGATTACTAAGCGTGTGTATGACGCGCTTATGAAATACGAAGTAGAAATAACTGATTAAATTTAGATATTATGTTTGATTTTAGAGATTGTTCTGACCGCCTCCATGTTAGAGGTGTAAGATTTGACGAAAAAGAGTATATGTTTGTCGCAATGGTATGTGCGGGCGAAGACGCTTCTGTATCGTATGGTCTTGTCTATGACCTCGAAAACTTTAAGCGAAACATACCGAGCGAACACGAAGAGGAATATCTGCGTGAATTACAGCCGAAAGCGGACGTGCTTTTACAGCAACAAGAATGTGTACAGTTGAGAGAACTTATAGAAGAGTCTATTCGTTCCGAGATTCAAACAAAGGCTACAGATATTAAGACGTACAAATTCTCTTCACAGGAGATTGTTAATATGCTATCTGCTCTTCTCGCAGACCGCAGTAGCGAGATTAGTGAAGCCAGTGTCAGAGATATTGTGAGCTTGATTCGCGAGTTAGCGAGCTTGGGCGGTCTCAGTGGGACAGATGGGTTCGGTATGCACTTCATTCAATGCCATGACCCGTTTAATTCTCTATGTACCAAATGCGGTCACGAGATGGATACGTATGCAGGTATGGATTGTGTTTGTCCGCGATGCCACCAAGTTTACAAGTGGAGTGAAGAAGAGAAACGCTTTTATCCCAACGTCGAACACCTTTAAACTCTGACGCTTATGATAACATTTTATGTAACATCCCATTATTGGGAAGACAACTCCGCTGACATTCTTGACTATACAAAAATGTCAGAACGTGATATTGCGGAATTTATCAATAAACATCCTAACGACCTTGTAAAGATAGAGCCAAGCACTTATAAATGTGCGTTTAGGGAGAAATTTATAGAGCGGCATCTTGATAATGGTTATGTTCAAGAAGGTGTTTTTTGCACGAAATTAAATGGATGCACCATTGATTTCAGAATTATAGAAAACATTAACGCAAAATTACAAAGAGGTTAAAACGCTTATGGAATTGAACAAAGAAATTATACCAAAGTTTATAGAAGCGATGAATCATAGGATTCAACAACGGCAAAAGTGGCTTTCGGAGGAGTCAGCAAAATTTCTTTCACAACTTGGAACTTGGAATAAAAAAATAACGCTTATGGAATTGAAAGAATTAAAACCGAACGACCTTGTGGAGTTTAACTTCGGTAGCAATTGTCTTGTAGTCAAAGGTATATTTGATGAAATAAACAACAACAATATTATCTTCAAAATTACGTCTTTAGGGTATGAAGGACAGGCTTTTGACAAGAAATTAGTTCGTAACATAAACATTTTATTAAGACCTGCTATTGAGGATGATTACGATTATATCAAGGAATGTTTAAGGGAAAAAGAACTTGAGTACATTGACAAAAGAATCGAAATGTTGGAACGAAAGAAAGAAAACATCAAGATAGATTTCATACCGACGTTGAACGATGTGTTAAACTACACGGAAGAAGAATATTATTAAATAACGCTTATGGAACAGAAATACAATGATGTTTTCTTTCACATCAACCGATGGTGGTGGGGACATAGTGTTGACATAGTGAAAGATGACGGCACGGCTATCGTGTGCGTCAAGTTTGACGAAAAGACGTTTCCAAAGACAGGATATATCTGCGACCTTTCTGTTCTTGAACCAGAAAGAAAGAAAGGACTTGGATGGGTGATGATACAGTACGCCATCAACACCTGCCGTGACTATGGCATGACTTTCGCCCGTCTACACGTTGATGCAAAAAATATCTGGCTACGTGAATGGTACGAGCGTCTTGGGTTTAAGGAACTTTCAAGAGACGAAAACGAGGTGGAAATGGTTATGGAACTATGATTAAACGTGTTACTTTTAAGATTGATTGCGATATTGATTTGTTGTTTTGGCACTTAATACCGTCTATCAACATTAACTTGCATTCACACGAAATTGAGTTTGAGTGGCTTTGTATAGGTGTTTATATACATAAAGAAAAATAATATGGAACAAAAAGAATTTAGGTCGGTAGGCAAGCGATACAAGAAAATTGCAGGTAAGAGGTATCGCATACCGCGCAAGGCAAAGAAAGAGTTAAAGAAGAATTTCTGCAAACGTGGCTGGGACATTAAGAAACTAAAATTTGGTTACAAACGATTAAACATGGACGTAGATGGAAACAATAAGAAAATTTGACGTAAATAAGTGTTATAAATACACAAAGTATAATCCGAAAAGTGAAAGCATTATCGAATCAACTCAGTATTATGTTGCCATTGCTGATAACATCGTTCGCCCAATCGTTACTGATGACAAAACTTTCAACTTTGAGATTAAACAAGAACTTATGAATTATTTCGTAGAGGTTTCAAAAGAAGAAGCATTTGCCATTAAAGATATGAATAGCCTAAATGACAACGAAGTAAAAGAAGTTGCAAGAATGCAACAAATGATAGATTCCTATGAAGGATTTATTTGTGCTTTACACATGATGATGTTAAGCGAAAAAGAAATTAACTATCCACAATTTACCGACACCAATTTTGATAAGGAAATGAATAAGATTTGGCGATGGGTAAAAGAACATAAAGGTAATAAATAACAAAAGAAACGCTGTACGGCTATTTTAAGGCTTACTACAGCGTTTTCTTTGCCTTTCCTTGATAGTTGTCCACCGAACAAAAGAAATGCGGTTATTCGGCTTTATTTTCAATATCGGTTTCAAAATCCTTTTCTTCCAACTTTGGCATAGGTGGCATACTACCAAAACCACCTCCGTTGAACATAGAACCGATAATACTTAACGCAAACATATCAGCAAGACCGCTATTGAGCTGAATCTTTGCTCCCCACAAGATGTTGCAAAGCGTACTTAGATGACCCTCGGTAGCCATCTTGTCCTTTTGGTACTTTTGCTTTTCAAACTCGTCAAGTTTGTAGAACTCTTCTGAGTAACAAAATTTTGTTTTCTCCACAAGGCTCTCAAGTGTAACCTTGTACTCTTCTAAAAGCTTTTCTCTTTCCATAATTTTATTTGTTTTTATTTATTAATAACAAGGCTCTCCAATTTCCTCTACAAGTTGACGCATAAGAAACCCAGACAGGTATGCTGCATCTTCGGAGTAATAAGGCACATCGTAAGCATCTATGATAGCCGTTACAACGTGTGCAAGTTCATGGGCGCAACTATCCCAAAATTGACTTGGACTTGTTGTGTTGCTAATGTAGATTGCCGACATCTTTAGCACATCGTTACTTACCGCCATACCAGTGTTGTAGTTTGATAATATTTGCAAGGCTTTTTCGGCATTCCTAATTGACATGCCAAAACTACGCATTTGCTCTACTAACACTTTGTGTTCAAACACTGTGTCGAAATCATAGACCACAACAACGCCCCATTCGTTGTCTGGAAATTTTAGATACGCTTGTTTCATAACATGTCCTCCCAATATATAGGAACGCCAGCATTACACATCTTGGTTACAAAACAGTCCAATGTATTCTCTGGCATACCATCAGGGTCGCAAAGCGTTTCCTCAACAAAAAATGCACGTTGTTCATCAGTCTTGCAAGTCTTGGGATAATCAGCAACCGCCATATTAAACAAATACCAAGCCGTATAACAAAACTCGTCTGGCAACTCAACCTTGTTTTCTTTCAAGACTTCCTTTACATCTTCAAGTTTTCTTGGCACAATCTTTTTCATCATGCCAGTAGCCTTGTCCTCGGTCTCCATTTTGCTGATAGCCCACTCAGCAAGCCTTTTTGAAAACATTCCGTGATATTCATCTTCGTAAATAGCACGGCTTTCACTTATATAATGCTTCATGTTAAATTTTCCTTTCTTTCTTAACTTGTTTGTTTTTATAAGTTAAGGAATCGGGGAAAACTTAACGCAATCCCCAATCCCTTTTCAAATCAGATAAAACGTCCACGACTGTCTCTGCGGCGACGATATTCAGGATATTCATCCATCCATTCATCCTCCTTGTCTTCCCATCCGTGTTTGTAACCCATGCGATAGCCTTCACTGTAGTCGCCACGCATCATTGCGCTTGAACCACCATAGTTGCGATAGCCACCACGCATCATTGAACGCATGTTAGAGCGCATTTGCTGCTTACCCTGCTCGTCCTCTTTGTCAATAAATATCCATCCAGACATAATCTATTCGGTTTTAGTGGATTAAACAGCACTTGGCGCAGGAGAGTCCA
>Ga0256405_10005267_pt1 | contig 22727 bp, 24 predicted proteins | sample RumenRJG_02DNA_FD_189096 | JGI IMG/M metagenome (GOLD analysis project Ga0256405, IMG submission 189096) | Bovine rumen microbial communities from Lethbridge, Alberta, Canada - RJG_02 | ecosystem: Host-associated > Mammals > Digestive system > Stomach > Rumen | place: Canada: Alberta... | reverse complement strand
TGACTCCATAACAAAACATCTCCTTTCATAAACATGGAATCAAAGGGTTGGAGATAAGTATTTTAACAAATTTTGGAAATCAAATTTTAATTTCCTAGATTTTGGACATGACTATTTTATTTAAGGAAATATTACAAAAGTGACACGAATGTATTGATTGTAACTTTTTTACATGTTAAACTTGTCGCGGACAAAGGAGCCATATATATATATGATGCCGAAAAAACATAGCACTAAAGATTACATCACTATTTCTTTATATTATTTAATGTCCAAATTCGATTACGAATCCATCAGCGTCACAGATATTTGTGCGAAAGCGCGTGTCTCTAGAATGTCCTTCTATCGTTACTTCAATAACAAAGAAGATATCTTTATTAACTATTGTGACGAAAGATTTGAAGAATTCTTCCAAATCATTAACGAAAAACACATTGATGACATCTATTCCTTCTTATTAGAAGTCTTCTATTATATGAAGAAATATGCTCGTCAAGTTACCATCTTAAAAAGAGCAAGAAAAGAAAACTTATTAGTGGAGAAATTCACTGACTATGGTTCATATATCGCAAGTCACGTTTCATTAACCACTGAAAGTAATATGATTAACAATCGTATTATTGCCGCCTTCTTAGCGGGTGGTATCGCTAATATCTTATTGCTCTGGTTTGAATTAGGATTAGATCTTCCACCACAAGAAATGGCCAAGATGGCTTATAGCATCTTCTCCACCCTTAATGTTGAGCATAATAATAAGGAAAAGAAGTAGTCTATATACACTATTAAAAACATAAATCAAAGACAAAAAATCACAAAACTAGACAGTGTCTAAATTTGTGTTTTTTTTACTTTATTTTCACCCAGAATATTAATAATATTAATGCACCGCTATAAAAGTGTGTCACCACTTAAAAATAGCTAATAATAAAAGAAAAAGTAGCAGAGGAACTACTTTTACATACACTTCGGAGAAATAAGGAGAAACTTTTATGTTAAGAATCAAGAAAAGAGATGGCAATATTGAAGAATTTGATATTACCAAAATTGAAAACGCCATTGAAAAAGCTTTCATGGCCGAACACAAATTCTATAATCACGACATTATCGAAATGCTTGCGTTACGTGTGACCAGTGATTTCAACCGCAAAGTTGTTAATGACACCATTGGTATTGAAGACGTCCAAGACTCCGTTGAAATTGTTTTAATTCAAGCGGGTTATGTGGATGTTGCGCGTTCATATATGATCTATCGTAAGCAACACCAAAACTTACGTGACATTAAAGAAACAAACCTTAACTATAAAAACGTTGTTGATAATTATTTAAAGATTAATGACTGGCGCGTGAAGGAAAATAGTACCGTCACATACTCTGTCGGTGGTCTTATTTTAAGCAACAGCGGCGCTGTCACAGCGAATTATTGGTTAAGTGAAGTCTATGATGATGAAATCGCAAACGCGCATAGAAACGCCGATATTCACATCCACGACTTATCAATGCTCACCGGTTACTGTGCTGGTTGGTCATTAAAACAATTAATTCAAGAAGGTTTAGGCGGTGTGCCAGGCAAGATTACTTCTTCCCCTGCTAACCACTTAAGCACCCTTTGTAACCAAATGGTTAACTTCTTAGGCATTATGCAAAACGAATGGGCAGGCGCTCAAGCCTTCTCCTCTTTCGATACATATTTAGCCCCATTTGTTAAGGTTGATCACTTAACATATAAAGAAGTTAAACAATGTATCCAATCCTTCATTTATGGTGTTAATACACCATCTCGTTGGGGTACACAAGCTCCATTCACCAACATCACCTTAGACTGGGTTGTACCAAATGATATGGCGGAACTCAACTGTTTAGTCGGTGGTAAGGAAATGGACTTCAAATACAAAGACTGTGTTGAAGAAATGGCAATGGTCAATAAAGCCTTCATCGAAATCATGATTGAAGGTGACGCGAACGGCCGTGGTTTCCAATACCCAATCCCAACATACTCCATTACCCGTACATTTAACTGGGAAGAAACAGAAAACAATAAACTCTTATTCGAAATGACCGCCAAATATGGTACACCATACTTTTCTAACTACATCAACTCCGATATGGAACCAAGTGATGTTAGAAGTATGTGCTGCCGTTTAAGACTCGACTTAAGAGAATTAAGAAAGAAATCTGGTGGTTTCTTCGGTTCTGGTGAATCTACAGGTTCTATCGGTGTTGTTACTATTAACATGCCAAGAATTGCTTATTTATCCACAGACGCTGAAGACTTCTATAGAAGATTAGATCACATCATGGATATCAGTGCTCGTTCACTTAAGGTGAAACGTAATACCATTACCACATTAATGGAAGCTGGCTTATATCCATATACAAAGAGATATTTAGGTAACTTCAATAACCACTTCTCCACTATCGGTTTAGTCGGCATGAACGAAGCTTGCTTAAACGCTCGTTGGATTAGAAAAGATTTAACAAATCCAGAATCCATCCAATTCACAAAAGATGTTCTCAATCACATGAGAAACAAACTTTCTGATTATCAAGAATTATATGGTGACTTATATAACTTAGAAGCCACCCCAGCGGAATCTACAGCCTATCGTTTAGCGAAACACGATAAAGCTTTATATCCAGATATCATTACCGCTTCTGAAAATGGTAGAACACCATACTACACCAACTCCTCACACTTACCAGTTGGTTATACAGAAGATATCTATAAAGCTCTTGATATCCAAGATGGCTTACAAACCTTATATACTTCTGGTACTGTCTTCCACTGCTTCTTAGGTCAAAAATTACCAAGCTGGAAGTCCTGTATGAATCTTGTTAGAAAGATCGCAGAAAACTACCACATCCCATATTACACAATGTCTCCTACATACTCTGTATGTAAAGACCACGGTTATATCACTGGTGAACAATATGTCTGTCCAAAATGTGGTAAGAGAACTGAAGTCTATTCTCGTATTACTGGTTACTATAGACCAGTCCAAAACTGGAATGATGGTAAGACAGAAGAATTCCAACACCGTAAAGTTTATGAACCATCGAAATCTAAACTCACACATAAAATCACTGACGTTTTAGGTAGCCAAGTCGAAGACGAACAAGAAGAAAAAGCCGTTTGCAATGAAATCTTATTATTCGCCACAAAGACATGTCCAAACTGTAAGATGGCTAAGATGCTTCTAGATAAAGCTGGTGTCAAATATAGTGTTATTGATGCTGAAGAAAATGCTGAACAAACAAAAGCATTTGGTGTCAGAAAAGCTCCAACATTAATCGTTCCAAAGGAAGATGGCACTAACGATGTCTTCGAGAACGCTTCCAATATCAAAGGCTACATTGAGAGTTTAAACTAATATGATTGATGTCATTGTTGTTGGCGGTGGTCCCGCAGGGATGAGTGTGGCTCTGAACTTACTCAGAGCCGGTCGCTCAGTCTTAATCTTAGAAAAAGAGAATTTTGGTGGTCAAATCGCCAACTCTCCTCGTGTCGAAAATCTTCCAAGTATCAAAGAGATTTCTGGTCTAGATTTTGCTGGTAATCTCTTTGAGCAAATCCTTGATTTAGGCGCTAAATTTGAACTCGAAGAAGTCCAAAGAGTCTTAAAGGTTGATGACGTTTTTGAAGTCACCACTAATTACCATACATATCAAGCAAAAGCTGTTGTCTTAGCTAATGGCGTTAAGCATCGTAAAATGGGTCTTCCAAATGAAGAAGAATTCATTGGTAAAGGTATCTCATTCTGCGCGGTGTGTGATGGCGCTTTCTATAAAGATAAAGACGTCTATTTAATCGGCGATGCGAATACCGCTCTTCAATACGCTTTAATGCTTGCTCAAACAAGTGCTAATGTTTATGTCTTCACCTTATTTGACCGCTTCTTTGCTGATCAAATCTTAGTGGATCGTTTAAGACAAAAAGATAACGTTCACATTACTCACAACATGAATCTTATTGCTTATTTAGGACAAAACGAATTAGCGGGTTTACGTTTTGAAAATACTATGGATCACACTATCCATGAATATCCAACTAATAATGTTTTCGTCGCTATCGGTCAAGTTTCACAAAACGATTTATTTAAATCCTTAGTGGACACTGATGATCATGGTTTCATCATTACCAATGAGAGAATGGAAACATCTCTTCCTGGTTTATTCGCCATAGGCGATACAAGAAAAAAAGACGTCCGTCAAGTAGCAAGCGCAGTTGGCGATGCTTCTATTGCTAGCGTCTTTATTGATAAATATTTGATGCTTAAGCGCTAATAACCACGTAGATTCACTTCTGGAATGAATCCAGAAAGATAATCTCTTAATTTACTGGCTTCCACTACGTCAACTTCGTGGAGGCCTTTTTTAATGCAGCCCTCTCTATCCACGAACTTTTGTAAGAATAAGCGCTTTGCGCCTTTGATTAAATCTTTAAAGGCATCATAGTCCATTCTTTCATGGAATTCTTTGACTAAGGTTGTTCTAAATTCATAGTCAGGAGCTTTATTAATAATAAGAGAAATACTCTTTTTGATATTATCGACATTGATGAATTTTAGACCACATGTTTCCGCGTATAAATTAGGACAGTTTTTAATGTCCATAGCAACATAGTCTAAGAGCCCTTCATCAAGTAATTCTTCAAGTAATTCTGGGTTAGTGCCGTTCGTGTCTAACTTGATTAAAAAACCAAGGTCACGAACCGCTTTGATTTTAACCTTCAAATCTTCTAACATTGTTGGTTCTCCACCACTGAAAACAACGGCATCTACAAGGCCAGTTCTGGTCTTTAAAAACGCTAAGATTTCATCAAAGTCAATCTCGTCTTCTTTGCTTGCACCTAATACGGCTGCACCATTATGACAAAACGGGCAACGCATGTTACAGGCTTGGGAGAATAAGACCACAGAAACCTTGTCTTCGTAATCTAGTAATGAGAGTTTATCAATACCAACAATTGCCATAGTATTAATATTGTAATATTAAGTTGCCTTAGAATCAAATATCGTTATAATAATTCTTATATGGAACACAATAATATTTCTTGGGATGAATACTTTATGGGTATCGCTTCTTTGAGCGCTTTAAGAAGCAAGGATCCCAATACAAAAGTAGGCGCATGTATCGTCGATGACGATAATAAAGTCGTATCTATCGGCTATAATGGTATGCCAAAAGGTGTTGATGAAAGTCAACTCTCTTGGAACAAAGGTGAAGGCTTAGATTCTAAATATCTTTATGTCTGTCACGCAGAATTTAACGCGATTTTAAATACGCGTAACGGAAGCGCGCTTAAGGGCTGTCGCTTATATGTCACATTATTCCCATGCAATGAGTGCGCGAAAGCATGCGTACAAGTGGGCATTAAGGAAATTATTTATTTAGAAAATAAATACGCTGACACAGTTGGCGTTCAAGCTAGTAGAAAAATGCTTGAATTAGCTGGCATCAAATTAAGACAGTTCAACGCTAAAGAATTGAATGAAATTGTAAAGTAATATGACTATCAAAGAATACGTTGCTCTTCGTAAGGAAGAGATTAAAAATTTAGTAGCGGGTTTAGAAAGAAAACCATGCATCGCTATCGTTCAAGTTAATGAGGACGCGGCTAGCTGCGCATATGTGCGCGGGAAGCTTAAAGATGCTGATGAATTAGGCATCAAAGCAGACTTAATTAAGTTACCTTTAGAAACAACTCAAGAACAATTATTGAAGGTTATCAATGAATTAAACAAAGATGACATTCATGATGGCTTTATCGTCCAAATGCCTTTACCAAAAGGTATTGATGAAGAAGTCATTAAATTAGCAGTTGATCCTAAAAAAGATGTTGATGGTTTCCATCCATTATCCTCTCTTGTTCCATGTACCCCAAAAGGTATTATTAACTACTTACACTTTGAAAAGATTCCTATGCAAGGTAAGAATGCTGTGGTTATTGGCCGTAGTAATATCGTCGGTAAACCAATGGCAAAACTCCTTCTTAAAGAGAATATGAATGTGACCGTTTTGCATAGCAAAACCACTCCTGAAGATATGGCTTTCTATATCGCTCACGCAGACGTCATTGTTGTGGCGATTGGTAAAGCTGGCTTCTTAGATAATCGCTTCACTTATAAAAAAGATGCCGTTATCGTTGATGTTGGCATCTCTAGAACTGAAGATGGTTTAAAAGGTGACGCAATCCCAGGACTTCCAGTTGGTCTTCAAACTCCAGTTCCAGGCGGTGTTGGCCTAGCAACTAGATTAGCTCTTTACGAAAACTTATTAGAAATCCACGGCGTTAACAAGTAGGTTAGCGCCTTTTCTTTAAGAAAGTAATTTTTCCCTTCTCTTTTTTAATGAGATGGCGCTTTACTAGACTCGTTAATAAACGAGATAAAGTTTCTCTTTGAATACCAATTTGAGCGGCTAACGTTGTGACGTTTTTAAAAGTAATCACGTTGTCGTTTTTACTTGCGTAATAAACGAGTCTTTCTTCCGCATTAGTAAATGATAATAATTGTATGCGTGCGTTAAGAGATTTACCAAAGTCAGATTGGGCTTTTAAATAGAGAGTTAAGAACTCTTGGTTATTTTGTAAAAGATAAATTAAATTCTCTTTATTGATAAAAGCAATAACACATTTTTCTTTAGCGATGACATCCCCACGATAAATAGGTTCGCTAGAGAAGATTAAATTGTTACCAAAAATATCTCCCGCTTTAAGAGAGTTAAGAATCTGTTCTTTACCTTGGAAGGAATAAGAAACGATATCGACTTTACCAGAAATGATGACTCCGATGTTTTCGCAGAGATCACCTTCATGATTGATAACACTGTTTTTGGTGACCTGGTAACCCTTCACCAATTTGTGTTCTTTTTTAGTTAAAACTTGTAAAAGTGGTATTTTCATAATAATTGTGTGACCTACATCACATTTTATTATAAAGAATTATTTTATAATTACCAAGGAGGAAAATCTAAAAATGAAAAAATATATATCACTCATGGCTGCCGCACTTATGCTCGTAGCCTGCAACAGTCAACCAACTACATCTAACTCTGAGTCAAAGGCACCAGAGTATGATCGTACATCTTTAAGTATCATCGCCCCAACCGGCGCTCCAGCTTTAGCGTTCTATAACTACGCCAAGGTTGAAAAGTTTGAAACTAACTCTAACCCAGCGGAAGGCATCTTACCCTTAATGGTCGCTGGTAAGAAGGATGTTGTTGTCTTGCCAACCAACGCTGGTATGCAAGCCATCATCAATAAGAAAGCTGAATACCAAATTGCCGCAACAATCACATTTGGTAATTTCTATCTCGTGAGCTTAGGTAACGACACTAACAGCGAACTCGATGCTAATGACAAAATCCTTTTATTCCAAAAAGGTAATGTCCCAGACAAAATCTTCCATTATGTTTATGGCGATACTTACGACGCTAACATTTCTTATGTGAGTGCCGTTAGTGATGCTGCTGCTGCAGCAACCTCAGGATCATTCGTTGATGCTGAAGGTAACAATGTTGTTCCTAACTATGTCTTATTAGCTCAACCTGTTTTAACAAACGTTTTATCTAAAAAAGAAAACGTTAAGGTCTATGCTGATATCCAAGCTAAATATAAAGAAAAGAGCAATGGCTTAGATTTATTCCAAGCTTCTGTTTTCATTAAGAAATCGGTGGCTAGAGAAACTGCTCAATCTTTCTTAGATTCTTTAAAAGGCGATATTGAAACAGTCATCGCTAATCCAGAGACATTTAATACTGCTTTAGAAGGTGTTGAAAACGCTAATACCGTTTACGGTATTGCGCCAGCTGCCGCTGCTAATGTTACTAAGAATAACAATGGTATGGGCTTAGGCTTTAAAGCCGCTAAAGAAAATAAAACAGCGGTTGAAAACTTCTTAAAGCTCTTTAATATTGAGGGAGTTAATGAAGAAGTTTATTTCTAATAAATATACTCTCTTTGCCTTAGGTACATTATTCGTAATTGCCCTATGGTTTATTCTTTCAGCATGCTTTGATACCAATAATGGGATATTTCCTTCCCCAATAGCGACATTCCAAGAATTTGGTGTTTTATTAACCAAGCCTTATTCATATCAATGTTTAGGCTATACATTCTTAAGAATGCTTATTGGTTTTGCAGTATCATTTGCTCTTGCCTTAATTATTGGCATTCCTGCGGGTAATCACTCGCAAGTACATACATTCCTAAAGCCACTCATGACCACGATTAAAAGCATACCAACTGTGGCTTTAGTCTTCCTATTTGTGGTCATGGTAGCCCCCAAAAATGCCCCTATCTTCGTAGTCGTTATTGTTTGTTTTCCAATCCTCTACGAAGCTGTAGCGGGCGGTATTAGAAAAGTTGATCAACAAGTTGACTATGCTGCCCAGATTGATGGAGCGGGCTATTTCCAAAGAGTTTTATTTATAAAACTCCCACTATCTATTCCTTATATTTTGGTCGGTATTGCTTCTAGTTTCTCTTTATCTTTTAAACTTGAAATAATGGCGGAAGTTATTACTGGTTTTACGAAGAATGGTTTAGGCAGTATCATCCACTTTGTCAGACAAGAAGACCCCACTAATTTGACTGGGGTTTTTGCCTATTCTTTATTCGCAATTATTTTCATGCTTTTGATTAGTTTATTAGAAACTGCTATTAAACAAAAATTTAGCAAGCAAACAAATTGATTAATTATTATTAATGCCATAAACTATTTGTATAGGAGACAATTCATATGGAATTAAAAGGTAGTAAAACCGAAAAGAATTTAGAAATGGCTTTTGCTGGCGAATCACAAGCCCGCAACAAATACACTTATTTCGCAAGCCAAGCCAAAAAGGAAGGCTATGAACAAATCGCCGCGATTTTCTTAGAAACAGCAGAAAACGAAAAAGAACACGCTAAGATGTGGTTCAAGTACTTACATGATGGTCAAGTCCCAAGCACCGTTGAAAACTTAAAAGCGGCCGCTGAAGGCGAAAACTTCGAATGGACTGACATGTATAAGAAGATGGCGGAAGAAGCTAAAGAAGAAGGCTTTATGGAAATCGCTGCTAAGTTTGCTTTAGTCGCTAAGATCGAAGCGGAACACGAACAAAGATATCTTAAACTTTTAGAAAAAGTTAAAGCCAATAAGATCTTCATCGCTCCAGACGTCGTCGTTTGGAAGTGCCGTAACTGTGGCCATATCCATGTTGGTAAAGAAGCGCCAAAGATTTGCCCAGCTTGTGGACACCCACAATCATATTTCGAATTAAGAGTCGAAAATTATTAATCTTTAATGTAATTAAAAAGACGCTGAGAAATGTCTCGGCGTTTTTTTAATATTTTGATTAATTTCCTATTGCATTTAATTTATTTTTCTATGATAATAATAAAGCGCGTTAACACGGATCTGTGGTGTAGCGGTTAACATGTCTCCCTGTCACGGAGAAGACCGCGGGTTCGATTCCCGTCAGATCCGCCAGCGCTTTTTTAAAGAAATGGCTCGGTAGCTCAGTTAGTAGAGCATCAGACTGAAAATCTGAGTGTCGCCGGCGCGCTCCCGGCCTGAGCCACCACTTAATATAAAATGACATCGAAAGATGTCTTTTTTTATGTCTTGTAGGGCAACAAAAAACCGCTAGCGGATTGCTAACGGTTTTTATACTCAAGAGAGACAATTAGTCTTTCTTTTGTGTTTCTTTTGGTTCTTCGCCTTCTGGTCTTGGCATGCCAATCTTAGCCATTAAATCATCGACGAGTTTCTTTGCTCTACGATAGGATAAGTCGCTCTTAATGCGGAGTAAGCATGGGAGATCTTCGTACTTCTTAGCTTCAGCTTGTTCAACTGGGATTGTGCTATCAGCATAATCTTGTGGGTTGAGTTGTAAGTAGATACGGAGATGTTTACCAACGATTGTAACGAAGGCATAACGTTGTCTCTTATAAGAGAATGTATCACCTGGGATAGAGACACGGTTTCTTAAACCATACCATTTAATATAGTCACGGAGATCATAGTATTTATGACGTAAGTCAAATTCACTATTTCTTAAACGGGTTTCGAATGGTTTTCTCTTTCTCTTACCCTTAATGACTAAACCATCGGCACCGACTTCGGCAGGGGCTTCATCGTCTTCTTCTTCCTCTTCCTCGTCTTCTTCAGGTTCTTCTTCTGGCTCTGGTTCTGGTTCAGGTTCTTTTTCTGGAGCTGGAGCTGGAGCTGGTTCTTCTTCTTTTTCTTGGTGATATTCTTCGACGTGTTGATCAACGCCTTCTTTAATGAGAGCGCGAACTTCTTCTTCACCTAAACCGGCTTCACCGCAGCAGCATTCTTCTTTCTTTTGTTCTGCACCAGCGGCTTTGTCTAAGAGACCAAGTAAGTCTCTGATGACTGGTAAAATTGCAAAATAAATAGCAAATAAGTTAAGACCTGTAGCACCGCCCATAAGGAGCATTGGAACAGCTCTCATAACATGCATTTCCACCATTGGGATAACGAAGATGAAAATGAATGGTAAGAAACCAATAGCAATAATTTCTGTTAATGCTGTAAGTAAAAGGACTGGTTTCTTTTTCTTAATTGCTAAAACGATTGTTGCGATACCCATTGTGAGGGCAACAAAAACGAGCACTACGCCAACGTAGGCTGTTGGATGACTGAATTGAGATGGTTTCCACATTAAGCAGTAATATTGAATAGAGGCACGTAAGCCATATGTGAACAATTCACCATTCAAAATACCGACGCCACCGTTACAGAGATCGCTGACACCTAAAATACCTGTGATTAAAGCAGCGATTAACCATAAAACGAAAGCAATACATGTGGTACGCAAAATTTTCTTGTTTTCCATATATAGATTCTCTCCTTATTTAATAATAATTTAGTGCGCGCATTTACTAATTTCAAGTTTTTATTAAAAAATTAAAGAAAAAAGCACCATATTAGGGGTATCTAGCCTTGTTTTGTTACATTTTAAGGAGTTTTGTATTGCTTTTTCATGTATGACTTTTGTGCTAAACTAATGCACTTATCCCCTCTTTTTTATCCCCAAAAATAGCCGACATGGTATCGGTTTTAAAAAAGATATCAAATAAGGTATGTTATTTCCTGATTAATTGGTTATGATATAAGCATGTTAATAAAATTAAAAGTACAAAATTTCGCAATCATCGAAGATATCGAGATTGACTTCAAAGATGGTTTAACTGTCTTAACTGGTGAAACCGGCGCTGGTAAGAGTTTAATCATCGACTGCATTGGCCTACTTTTAGGTGAAAGAGCCGCCTCTGAAATGATTAGACAAGGGGAAGAAAAGGCTATTGTGCAAGGTGTATTTGATAATAACACTCCGTTATTACGCGCCGCTTTAGAAAAAGCAGGTGTTCCTGAAAAAGATGGACTTATTGAAATCAAAAGAACCATCTCTTCCACGAAGAATGTTGTCAAAATCAATGACGCCACCATTACTTTAAATGAACTTAAGTACATCATGTCATTAATCGCTGACATCCATCAGCAATTTGATATGGTAAAGCTATTCAATAACGAGAACTATTTAGCCATGGTTGATGGTTTTAATTCCCGTTTAGTTAATCAATACCTTGATAAGTATTTAGTGAGTTATAACGCATTAAAAGAACAAGCTAGTTCCTATAATGCTTTAGTCAAACGTATTGATGAGTTTAATCGTAATCAGGAAGAATATGAATATGCCTATAGTGAAATTAAAGCACTAGGCTTAAAAGAAAACGAAGAGGAAGAAATCAATTCTGAAATCTCTTTATTAGAGAACTACGATAAGATTTATTCCTTACTCATGGAAAGTAAAGAATTAATGGATGGAGATGCTCTTAATAACATCTACACCATAAAGGAAAACGTTACTAAGTTATCCGAATATCAAAACGAGTATCAGGATTATATTGAAAGACTTAATAATGCTTATTATGAGTTAGAAGATATGTTTGAAGAAATCAAAAAGAAAGCTGACTATCTTAACTATGATCCAGAACATCTTGATGCTTTAATTGAAAGAAGTCACGCGATCAATGCCTTAAAGAAGAAATACAATAAGACATTTGATGAACTAAGAGCGTATGAAGATGAACTTAACGCCTTATTAAAATATAAAGAAGATTATTCCATTCTTCTAAAAGAAGAAAAAGATAAACTTCAAGCAGCCTATGATGAAGCTTATGCGCGTGCATTTGACTTACACAAAATCAGAGAAGATATTGGCTTAAGTATCACTAAAGATTTAGAAAAGACTCTTAACGAATTAGCGTTATCTTGTCGATTCAATGTCGCAGTTATTAATAAAGAAAAAGATGCTGATTTAGATATCTCTATCTTTAATGAAACAGGTATCGATACGATTGAATTCTTTATCGAAACTAATATCGGTGAAGGTCTAAAACCATTAGCCAAGGTTGTCTCTGGTGGTGAACTTAGTCGTATCATGTTAGCGATTAAACTTCTCTACGTGAAAGCTCAAAAGATTGGCACGATCATCTTTGATGAAATCGATACTGGTATCTCTGGTGATGTCGCTAGTAAGGTCGCTAAAAAGATTAAAGAATTATCATATGGCCATCAAGTTATTACCATTACCCACTTACCACAAGTGGCGAGCTTATCTGACCATCATATAAGAATCGCTAAGAAGGTATCTAATAATCGTACCTACACCACGATTAAAGAATTATCTCTTGATGAAAAGATCTATGAAATTGCTTCACTCATTTCTTCAGGCAAGGTCACTGATAAACAGTTAGAGTACGCTAAAGAAATGGTGATGGAAAGAAAATAGAACCCAAATGGGTTCTTTTTTCATTATTTGAGTTTCATTCCTTCTCTAAAGGCTAAGGCAACTGTTTCGCCAATCTTACGATATTCACTAGTGATTGGATCAAATGATACGAAGTTGATTTTCTTTGGATCGACTTTGCCATTAGCATCAAGGACACTTTCATCAGCGCTCACGTTAACGATTTTAGCGATGATGTTGCCACCACCTTCACCTTCATTAATGATATCAACGACTTCACATTCTAGAGTTAATGGATAGTCAGTAAATATTGGAGCGTCGACATGTTTAGCCTTTTCATATTTAAGACCACTTTTAGCAATCTTATCTTTTTCTTTCTTTTGGCTAACAATACCGACATAGTCACTGGCGGTAATTGTTTCCACAGTGGCAAAGCTCACTGTTAAGGCTTTTTTAAGTCTAATGTTGTCTGTCGTTTGGTGCGATGATAAGCAAATCATAATTTGATTGTAATCATAGGTGCCGCCCCAAGCGGCATTCATCGCGTTTGGTTCATTGTTTTCATTATAAGTACCAATGATTAATACTGGCATTGGGTAAACCCATGTTTGTGGTCCAAAATCTTTACGCATATTATTTTCCTTTCAAGTATGTACTTAAGCGTGACATTGCGTCTTTCACATTATCTAAACTAGTCGCAACATTAACTCTAATAAAGGCTCCACCATTTTTACCATAATGGAGACCATCGTTAACGAATAGACCAGTTTGTTCTCTTAATTCTTTAGCGAATCTATCGCTAGGTAATTGGTAATAAGATATATCAAGCCATAATAAATATGTCGCATGACCTGAAACATATTTAACATGTGGGAGATTATCTTTAAGATAATTCTTAACATATTCTTTATTAATTAATAAATACTGATTAAGTTCATCAACGTACTGAGCGCCTTTAGTGTATGCTGCGATAACCGCGGGAACAGCAAAGTAACTAGCCTCACCAATATCATCGTGATAGAAAGCCGCTTCAATCTTATTCTTTAGTTCAGGATTATTAACAACAGTAAGCGCACTATGTAGACCCGCTAAATTGAAGACTTTAGAAGGAGCGATACAGGTGATGATATCTTTAGAGATACTTAATGCTGGAACATATTTATAGCCTGGGTCAACAATATCACAGTGAATCTCATCAGAGATCATTTGGACATGGTATTTAGCTAAGATGTTATATAGTTTTTCGATATCTTCTTTTTCCCAAATCTTCCCTACTGGGTTATGAGGATTACAGAAGATAAATAGTTTGACATTGTGCTTTTTAATCTTTTCTTCAACATCTTGATAATCGATATAGAAATTATCATTTTGATAAATCAAATCTGAGACAATGAGATTTCTTTTGTTATTGGTAACAACAGTAAAGAAGTTGTTATAGACAGGAGAAAGAATCATCACATTCTCGTTTTCATTAGTTAATGTTCTCACTAATGAGTCTAAAGCGGACACTACACCTGTTACATAAACCATCGATTTAGTGTCTAATTCTAAATCATGACGAAGTTTCCACCAGTATTGATATGCTTTAAAGAATTCTTCTGTGGGATATGAATAACCATAGCTACCATCAGTAGCGGCTTTCTTAACTGCCTCTTGGATTTCAGGCATGACCATAAAGTCCATGTCAGCGACCCACATTGGTAGTTCGTTATCTTTCACATTCCATTTTTCAGAATGGGTATGTCTTCTTTCACTTAATTTATCAAAATTATATTTCATATTAGTCTTTAATAATGATTTGAGCTTCACCACGTTTATTTTCATCAACAATTAATTCTTTATAGCCCTTGCAGCGGATTACACCACTCGTTGGATTCTTGATTGATTCAATAACATCAACGATATCAGCGTCGATGTCTTCACAATATTCAAAACATAATGAAGTATCAAGTAACTTGCAGTTAATCATCTTTAAGCCTTTGATATAACAAAGTCCTTGTAGGGAAGAGATTTCACAATCAATGAATGTGAGGTTCTTACTATTCCAACCAAGATATTCCCCGTTGATCTTGCAGTTGATGATTGTGGCGTTTTCTACATTCCAAAATGAATCTTTACTATTGAGAATGGAATTCTTAATAACGATGTTTTTACCACCATCGAAGACATAGTTACCATCAAGGGTGAGATTATCGACTTCAATGTTTTCACTATTCATACCAAAGTAGTCACCTTTAACAGTAATATCTTTAAGTTTGATATTTGTGCATTTCCATAAGGTTTCAGTAGCGTTAGGTAATTCACAGTCAATGAGTGTGATATCATTCGCCCTTCTAAAGGTCTTAGGAGCCGAAATAAGACACTTTTCCATCAAAAGGTGGTTAGTATACCAAATGCCACTTCTCGCCGTTTCTAGGAGTGTAGAACCGCTTACTTGTACATTTGCGGTGTACCATAAAGGATACTTCCACTGAAAAGTAACGTTATTTAGTTTTAAATCAGAACTCTCTTTTAAAGGAGATTCCCCATCATGAAATAAGCAACTTTCAATAACCGCATTATGGGTATTGAATAAGGCTCTTTCACCAGTGAATTCTTGATTCTTAATATTTAATGGTTCTTTTCTCATGTTGATATTTTAGCTTTTATTAGAATTAATTTCTAATTAAATGCAACTTTATCGATAGTATTTTTCGAAAAAGAGTTTTTGATATAAAGATGGTATTAACTTATGGGTGGTTGGGTCATATTCCGATTGTGTGCCACCACTATAGGAACTAGTGCCTTCTTTGACACCACTAGATTTGATGTAAAGATTATTAAACCATTCACCAATATCTCCTAGTAAGTTATGCTTCTTCCAGAAGTTACTCACATAACTTGTTGTCTTATTAAAAGCGGGATCTAAAGGATGTAAACCTTCTCTTTCACTTTCAGTGAGATAAGTGCCACTCGCCATTGTTCTCATTTGATAGAAATAAGCAGCATAAGCACTATATCTAAGAAATGGATTTTCACTATTTAAGCAGACATAAAACGCTAATTTGTTAGCGTCATCTTCTCTCATGACCCCTTTAGTGTGTGCAAGTTCATGAGCGATGGTAAATGGGAGATTAACTTTAGTGTTAAGCACATTGATATTAGCCTCACCTAAAGCATTAAATGAAACACCGGTGATTTGGAATTCACGATAGATAAAAGAAGACATCATAGGTTTAACCGCACCAAAGTAAGGGGCAAAATAATCATCAGTCACGATTTTATAAGACTCTTTTACTAACTTAGTGGCTTCATTTAAGTCATAGCCTTTGACATCGCCTTCTTCAGTGAACTCTAACTTACTAGCGCACAGATTAACATCGTCCGCAAAGAAGTTATAGATATCGACAAATTCTGTTCTATCTACTTCACTTTCATAATATGGAAGAGGCATCTCTTTACGGTTATAAGCCATTTGGCAAGATAAGGAATACATCATAACAATGGTTAAAACCATAATTGGAATAGTAAGAAATTTACTAATTGCCTTTAAAGGACGGATTTTCACTAAATCTCTAATGACTAAAACGATAAGAATGATACTCACTATCGCAATGGCAATAACCACTAGTTCGGTTAAAGACACAAATGGGATTAATCCACTTATAAAACTAGCGACTTGAATATAGCCTCTAGAGAATCCTCTTGTCATTGCTTCAGCTGCTTCTGGGTTCCTTTTAATAACCGCGATTAAAACAATCGTTAAAACTAAAGCGATTATTACTAAAGCCTTGATGATGATCGAGAGGAATCTTTTCATTGTTAATCTAATTTATTAAGTTCTTCAGGATATTTCTTTGGATCCTTAAGGAAAATATATGGCGTGTTTGGATATTCTTTATTAAGACGTTTGACAGCCTTTTTGCCTTCACCACTACCAGAATAGAAGACAAAAGATAATTTCTTATTAGATAAATCTAAAAGGCTTAAAACACTGTTGATGGCAGGAGTAAATGCTCCATTCCAAATTGGTGAGCCAATAACGATTTCTTCATAGTTGGAAATATCTTGGTCAAATTCTTTAAGAGCGGCTTTCTTTTTGGCTCCCGCTTGGAAGCCACCAACCATCATGCCCCAAAAGAATGATTTAGGTAAACTCTTCACTGTTTCAACTTTGCGAATATCATAGCCTTTTTCTTGCATTTTTTGAGCAACAATATCACCACGACCAGTGTATGAGTAATAGATAAATAACTTTTTCATATTGTTTTCCCTTTTAGCAATATAATTTCTCCAACCACCATAAGAGGTGATTTCTCTTTGCCCTTTGATTATATCATTTTCTCCTACGACACCGAGAACAGATGCTCCATCAATTAAATTGATTTCCTTAATTGTTAAGCCTGATGGCTCTTTAGCTAAGACTTGTTTAACTCCTTCTTCACTAATAGCGTAGAGTTCAACATCAACAGTGTTACCACCATTATCGACTCTAATCATCGCGGGATATTTATCATCGATACTAAATAAGCGATAAGCTTTTTCAGTTTTGCTTTCTTTAATGAAAAACGCTCCGACTTCTTTGAGATTATTCTCAAGTTCTAAGCCGCGCATTAAAGTTCCGTTGACCGCTAAAAGGAGATTATTTTGCTTCATCGTTGGAAGTCCTTAGGAATTTGAATTTTCTAATATAGTGCACGATTGTGGAACATAAAACGAAGCCTAAGGAAATACCAATAAGAACAAGGCCTAATGTTGGGCCGTGTGTAGTAATTAATTCAGTATTGCCCCAGATAATACCAGCGGCGACATAGAAGAATAAGTCACCAGGAATAAGAGGAACGATTGATGGATAGCGATATAAAACAGATGGTTCTTTCTTCACTAACGCTAAGATTTCGGAATATAAAGCAGCACAGAATGCTGCAGCAATTGTGAAGATAAAACGATATTCAGGAATAGCGGCTTGTAAGCCGATATAAACAATTCTCACGATTGTGCCACCGATAGCAGCATAGATTAAGTCTTTCCATTGAATGTTGAAGACCACACCAAAGCCAGCGGAAGCAATAAATGATAAGCCAATTAATTCAAATGAACGAAGTAAGCTGTTATTTCCAAGAGCATTAATGAAGTCTTGGATGAGAAGTTCACCCGCTAGATTACCAAGCATAGCGTATGCTGCGGCCATACCTGCCACGATTGTACAAACTTCTAACAAGACTTTAAGTAAATCAATAACACCATTCATCTCATTACCACACAATAAGTTTCTAGCGCAGTTAACCATTTGAATACCTGGTATTAAGAAGAAGGCATTAGTGATAATAACGATATAGAAATTGTTTATAAATCCTGCTGCATAGAACAATATCGCTATCGTCGAGCATAGGAGCATACAAACAAAGTTTGTGACGATTTTATTTAGTCTAATCTTCGTTGATAATTTACCTAAGAAGAATAAGATGACGGTATTTAATAAAGTGATTAATAATTCCGCTGGACCAGCGAGGAAGATTCTTGCTAATGCCGCCATTGCGACAAGATAGCCGCCAAGCATAATCCACCATGGGAAGTCATTAGATTTTACTTCATGGAGCAAATCATAAAGAGTCTTTTCATCTGGGGTTGTTTCTTTAACTTTATAGTAAAGGTGATTGAGCTTTTTAAGTCTTTCTAAGTTAAAGGCTTGAGGAGGAACATCAGTTTGTCTATGAGCATAGTTTTTTTGTTCATCCTTTGCGGAAATGGAAATACGAGTGGTCAAATTAGCGCATGTCACATCATGGAGACCATAAGCGTGACATAAGTGTTCAATACAGAGATCCACTCTTTCGATATTAGCCCCGCAGACAATCATTTGCTTAGCGAGTTCTTTACAAAAGTCTAAAATATAATCGATTCTTTCCATATACGCATAAAATATAGCAAAGTAGAATATAATTATCAATTAATAATCGTATTTATTCGATTATTTTAAGGGCATTAAAAAAGCGGGTTGCCCCGCCCTTTATTGGTTTAAAAAGAATTAGAACAATTTGAAAATGTGATGTGTGAGAATCATGAAGATGATGTCTAAAATCCAAATGATGTTCCAACCGAAAATTAAACGGATTAAAGCGCAAACCCAGTGACCTTCTTTGAATCTGGTAACGAAACCAAAGACCCAAGATGTGATTGGGATGATTGCTAAGATTAAACTAACAATCCACGGAAATCCAAAATAATCCTTACCGCCTGACTTTGCCATAGTAAATGTTCCTCCAAATATTATCTATTTGCTATATGCACATTTATTTTAGCATTGCTTTAAGCAAAAGTTTATAAGATTTTGCTATTTTTCTTGGTTAAGTAATTCTTTTAATTTGTAATCTAATTCTGGGAACTTTTTATCCCCTAATGGGAGCATTTTTCCTTCTTTTGATAAGAAGCAATGATCGCTATCACCTTCAAAGATAACTGTGTCTTTTACTCTCATCACATAGTGCATGGTTAGAACAATTGAGTTATAAGCTTTAACACTTGTTTCAATTTCAATCGTGTCCCCTACTGTTGATGGTCTTTTGTAGCGGATGTTATTTAAGCCAATGACTGGTGATATCACACCCATCTTTTCAAAATCTAAATAATCAAAGCCAATCTTTTTGAAGAAGTCTAATCTCGCTTCTTCCATGAATCTAATATAGTTTGAATGATGAGTGACACCCATCTTATCTGTTTCATAATATTGCACGAAATGTTGATACATATTTTAGTCCTCTATTTTGCTACTTATTATATAAGAAACTTCGATTCATTCAAGACATTCACCCGTTACATATTAGGCAAGTAATCACATTGATTAAAGGTAATCTATAAAAGCGCTTATATATTCAACTGAATGGATATATAATCTTTGCTATATGAAGAAACTAAAGGTTTTTTATTCATTATCAATATTAGCAACTTTGCTCTTATCTTCTTGTGTTACCAACACTCCTAGTGAGTCTAGCTTTTCTTCTAGTGACACAAGCACTTCTACAAGTGTTGAGGAGACGAGTTCAAGTGAAAGCGCCTCTAGTGAGCAATCTAGTAGCACAAGTGAAAGTAGCATTGAAACAAGTTCAAGTAGCTCCACTACATCATCTAGTAGCGTTAGTACATCAACTAGTTCTAGTGTGAGTTCATCTAGTAGTTCTTCTTCTAGCTCTAGCAGTTCAAGTAGTTTATCTAGTAGCTCAAGTAGTTCTTCTAGTTCTAATAGTTCATCTAGTAGTTCATCAAGTTCTAGCGCTAGCTCCTCTAGCAGTATGCCTTCTAGTTCATCAAATAGTTCATCTTCTAGTAGTAGCGCACCCATTGAAGATCCATATGAACCAATTGAGACTTTCTCTAAAAGAATGCCTGGTGAATTTGAACCTCTTTCAATGGTCAAGATGTGTTATCCAAATAACATGCCTTTAAATGTTTATAAGACTATCGCTAAAGACAATAAAGTTTTACTTTTAGTTAATCCTGATTACAGCAATAAGTCTCGCATTGAGAAGGCAAGAACTGACTTAACTAACGCTGGTGTTAATATCGATAACGTTACTTTCTTAGATATGAATATCGATGATGATTATGCTTATTGGGTGAGAGACTTTTCTCCATTCTATGTCTTTAAAGACAAGCAATTATCAATCGTTAACTTTAATTACAATAGACCACAGAGAACGGAACAAAATGCTGTTCCAAGTAAACTTGCCACCTACTTTAATATGCCTTATGACTCAATGAGTCTCACTCATACTGGTGGCAATCTCATGCAAGATGGCAGAGGCACCGCTTTTAGTGATGATTTAGTCATTCAAGAGAATAACAATAATGAAGCAAGAGTTCGTTCTTTAATGAAGACATATACAGGTACGGATAACTATGTTATCACTATTGACCCACAAGGGGACTATATCGCTCATATTGACTGCTGGGGTAAGATTGTCGCACCTGATAAGATTATCGTGGCTAAATTACCAAAGACTAATTCCCGTTACCAATACTATGAGAAGGTCGCTAATGAACTAGCGAACACTAAATGTATTTATGGTTATAACTACCGTGTTTATCGTATTGAAGAACCAGGTGGTAGCGTGGTAGCTCCTTACACTAATTCATTAATCGCTAATGGGCATGTCTATATGCCTTTAGGCAGTAACGCTTCTTATAACGAAAGAGCGCTTAATGTATATAAAGAAGCTTTACCTGGTTATGATGTCGTTGGTCTTCAAGGGTTCTCTTCAAGCAATCAAAATGCTTTCTTAAATACTGATGCTTTACACTGCCGTACTCATGAAGTACCTGACCAAAATATGGTCTTTATTGATTCACGTGATGTTAACTACGGTAATGTGCCTTTAAAAGATAGATATGTCGTTAAGACTAACGTGGTTAGCTATGCTAATAATGAGATGAGTGAAGTTAATATCCACTACTCAATTAATGATGCTGAATATGTTACTTATCCAATGAATAAGTATGAAGAAACCACTAACTACACTTTTGTTTTTAATAGTTTAAAAAGTGGCGACGATGTGAAATACTACATCGAGGCCACTGATGCTAATAATAATTATAATGTTGACCCAACTTGTGGTAAGTTAGACCCTCACCACTTTGTTATTGAATAACGTCTTTATATTCGTCACTACTTTCCATCATCTTTTTCGCATATGAGCAAATTGGATTAATCTTTTTATTTTGCTTTCTGGCTTCTTCGATGACGGCAATGACTAAACGTTTAGCGATACCTCTACCACCGAATTCTTGTTTGACTACAGTGTGGGTGATAGACCAGATATTGTTTTCTTCCTTGTATTGGCAATAGCCAATAATATTGCCTTCATTTAACGCTACGCTTCTAGATTCACGTTGATTAAAATTAATGATTATTTCTTCTTGTGTGTTTTCCATATATTCAGTGTAACACAAGACTTAGAATTGAATGCAATCCAACGCCAACATGATGACAAAGCCGATGATAAATGACCAAACACCAAAGTGGTCATGACCTTCACTTGTCATTTCTGGAATCATTTCTTCTGCGACAACATAAATCATACAACCTGCAGCGAAGGCTAAAGCCCATGGCATAATGCCTTGGATTTGCATCGCTAAAAATAAACCTAAGATAGCGGCAACCGGTTCCACTGCCCCTGATAGCATACCAAATAAGAAAGCTTTACCACTTGATCCTGTTTCACCTTTGATTGGTAAGGACACTACTGCGCCTTCTGGAATATTTTGAATACCAATACCAATAGCGAGTAATAAAGCGCCTAATAATAATGCAGCGTTATCTGGTTGAGATAAGGCCACACCAAAGGCAATACCAACAGATAAACCTTCTGGAACATTATGGATAGTAACCGCTAAGAACATCTTTGATGTTTTGCTCATTCTTTTAACAGATAAACCTTCTTCTTTATTCTCTTGAACGTGGAAGTGTGGAGTAAGTTTATCAATGCCCCATAAGAAGCCTGCACCTAAGACAATAGAGATGACCACTACTAGCCAAGAAGGCATATAAGTAACTTCAGATTCTAAAGCTGGTTTAATAAGTGAGAAAAAAGACGCTGAGAACATCACACCTGCGGCAAAGCCAGTGAAGATTTTATTTAATTTAGGTGAGATTTCTTTTTTGCGGATAAAAAATACGAATAATGCACCTAACGTTGTGCAGATAAAGATTAATGATATACCGATGATTGGATATAGAATTTGTTTCATAAATCTCCCCTCCTTTTTCGTTAGTTAGTCATAACTAACTTATTACTATACCATGCTAGATATTTTTGTAAACAAAAAAGCGTTGAAATAGCAAAACCACCACTAAAAAAATTTTTTATGTTAAGTGACAAAGTTAATGCATCAAGATGATTTTTTTTGAATGTCTCGTGGAAAAAATCAATCATTGTTGCGATAACTATGCCTAATTTTGACAAAACTAAATCATGATTTTATAATTTGGGCAT
>Ga0256405_10005266_pt1 | contig 22732 bp, 21 predicted proteins | sample RumenRJG_02DNA_FD_189096 | JGI IMG/M metagenome (GOLD analysis project Ga0256405, IMG submission 189096) | Bovine rumen microbial communities from Lethbridge, Alberta, Canada - RJG_02 | ecosystem: Host-associated > Mammals > Digestive system > Stomach > Rumen | place: Canada: Alberta... | reverse complement strand
TTTATGAGGTACTTTACACCGAGAAGCTCGGTTATCCTTGTCTTTGTGGTAGTCATTCTACTTACCTCTCTTTTATTATTTTTTCGGGTCAGTTCACGCTGCCCGACTGATATTCAAAAAATTCCTTTGCATTGTCCCTTACTGCGTTATCGGCATTTTCATTGTTGATAACGCCCTCAAGCACGGACAGCAGCTCACTTTTGTCCGATGCCCCGTTTATGCACCTGTTCAGCATCCATACTGTGTGAAGTGACGGTGCACGCTTTACCGAATCGATAAGCAGCGGAACGAACTGCGGATAGAAACGCTCGATAAAATGTACCATCGCCCCGGGCATACTAAAGTCCGCCAGCGGGTGACGCTCCATAATACCCAGCAGAGCCTCAACAGTCTCAAAGCCCGCTCCTTCTGCTTCCATCTCCGATATTATATCTTCCGAATCGTACTCAAAATCGTCCGAGCCCACAAGGCTCTCCAGTTTTTCAAGCAAAGTATCCATAATATCTTCCTCTGCTTTATAATAGGGTCTTAACGATCTCGGGCAGCTTTCTTATGTCATCGAGCACAGCCGCACAGCTGTCTGCCTTACCGAAGCCGTAAGCTGCGTGTATAAAAGGGACTCCCGCTTCCTTTGCGGCATTTGCATCACCCTGAGTATCGCCCACGTATACACATTCTTCAATGCCCTGTCTTTCCATCATAAGACGAATGTTCTTACCCTTTGAAAGACCTGTGCTGCCTTCGCATTCGATATCTGCAAAACATTCAGCAAAACCTATCTGCGAAAGGTATACCTCGATATATCCCGACTGACAGTTGCTGACTATTCCCAGCGTGTAATCTTTCGCAAGTTCCTTTATTATCTCGCATTCATCGGGATAAAGGGCCGGCAGACCATCTGTCAGACCGTTCAGATAATCAAGTTCATCATCAGAACACATCTTCAATATCCGCAGTCTCTCGGATTCCTCCATATCGGGGAATATCAGCGCCGCTATCTCGGGCAGGGTCTTTCCCATGCACTGCGACCGCATGAACTCGGATGTTATCTGTTCTTCTCTGTCTGCTTTTTCGCGTATGCACTTGTTCCATGAACGTACCACCTGTTCGGAAGAATCCCACAGTGTACCGTCCAGGTCAAAGAGTATGCCTTTTTTCATTTAGCTTAACTCCTTATTTTTTATCCGAATAATGATTTTCTATCGCCATTTCGTATCTGTCATAGATATGTCCTCTGCCACTCTCAATAGCTTCAAGTTCCCTTATGCAGAGGTCAGCACTGCGCTCAACAAAGCCGCGCACTATATCCATGCTGAAATGTCGGAGCGTACCCTCGATATGCATATCCATATCCGCATACAGATCGCTTATCAGATTTTCAGGTTCAAAGCCGTAATCCTTGTAAAGCCTTGTTTTCCTGAGCCTTTCGGGCACCTGGATATTTTTCTTCAATCCGAATCCCGCTGTTATCTGCGGATTAAGCAGATTGTAGTCATTATAAAACTCCTCAAACAGACTTTTCTCTCCGCGGCGAGTTATCAGCCCCATGTCGATGTAGAATGTCTGCCTGAAAATATTGTCCGATATCAGATGAAAGTAGTATCCCAGATATATCGCATCTGTTCTCAGTTCATCAGCATACCTGTCATAAAAAGCCAGGCTGTCGAACCACTTGTACCTTCCCTCATCAAACACCGTTATAAAATGGGAATTCCTCTCCTGCTTCACCTTAGGGGGCAAAGCATCGGGAAGTATGCTCCCTATTATCAGACCGTCCCTGTCTTCTATATCCAGCCTGTCGGCAAGTGTTTTGCCTAAGGCTAAATGCATAAGTCTCGAACCCATCAGTATTCAAAGATTATGCCCGCGTAGGTCAGACCACCGCCGAAGCCTACGAAGCATACCTTGTCGCCGCGCTTTATGCGGCCCTCTGCCACTGCATCACAGAAAGCTATCGGTATAGATGCCGAAGATGTGTTGCCGTAGCGGTCTATGTATACCACCATCTTATCCATAGATACGCCGAGATTCTTTGCGGCAGTCTCTATTATGCGGACATTTGCCTGATGGGGTACTATTGCATCAAGCTCCTCGGGAGTGATGCCTGCTTTTTCGCAAGCCTTGGATACTGCCATGGGCAGAGCCTTTGTTGCGAATTTGTATACTTCCTTGCCGTCCTGAGTGAAGTAGTGAAGCTTCGTCTCGGGCATACCCATATCGAAGTCTTCCTTGTTCTTGCGGAATACGTTCTCGGACTTCATAGCCCTTGACACCAGGAATTTTGCACCGTTACCGTCAGCCCCCAGGAAAGATGACCACAGTGTATCAGGCTTTCTCTCCAGCACGAATGCCGCAGCGCCGTCGCCGAAGAGTATGCAGCTCGATCTGTCGGTATAATCAGTGAATTTTGAAAGTTCCTCAGCCGATACCAGAAGGACCCTGTTCACATCGTCCTCAGCCACAAGATATCTTCTAGCCATATCCAGACCATAGTCAAAGCCTGTGCAGGCACAGTTGATATCCATTGCCATACAGCCGATAGCACCAAGCTCGCGCTGTATAAGGCAGGCAGTGGAGGGGGTATAATAATCGGGAGTAACAGTACAGCAGATGATAAGATCAATGTCCTCCGCTTTAAGACCTGCGTCCTCCAGAGCTTTTTCCGCCGCCCTTGCACCTATCCAGTAGGTTGGTTCACCGTTTGTGATGTGGCGTGTCTTTATGCCCGTGCGCTGAGTTATCCACTCATCGCTGGTATCCACTATCTTTGCGAAATCCTCATTATCAGCTATCATCTCGGGCACATACTTGCCTATGCCCAGCACCTTTACTCCCGTTACCTTATTCACTTGTGACAATGTAATATCCTCCTTGAAAAAACTATATCTGTCTGTATCATATATAATTCCGCATCGGCACCGCGGACGCATTTACCCAAAGATCCGTAAATTCGCCGTCTGCGGATATCTGTATCTTATTTTACGTTATGTATGGAACGGATAATATCCCCTCTTCGCGATGCCCGAAACAACTCATCATTATGCATCATTTTGAATATTCCGTTACCGTACTGAAAAAACATACAAAAGCCTTGCAATATCGCTGAAACTGTGTTATAATTATATCTCGGTACTGCCACGAGGGCATTATATCCCTATAACGCAGCCTACCTTTCAATTATAACCTTTTTTTACTGCCAATTCAATTAACAAATTATGAACAACTAGGTCGCTTTCTGAAAATTCAAGGAATTTTTCATAGAATCTCGGGGGTTAGTTAATATTTTGTGACCGTTTTTGAAATTTATTTGCAAAAGTTTTTTCATTTAATTAAAGTCACTTCGCACAAGTTAATCCGCCGTAAATTATACGCAGTGAACATATACCATTGATGAATGACAGTACAGCATACGAACATATAATGTATAGGAGGAACAATTATGGCAAAGAATGTATTTTTATTTTCAGGGCAGGGCTCACAGTACACAGGCATGGCTAAGGAGCTTTGCGAGAAATATCCCGCTGCAAAGGCAGTGTTCGACAAGGCGAATGAAGTACTCGGCTACGATATAGCCGATATCGCTTTCAACGGTCCCGATGAGGAGCTCAACAAGACCATCAATTCTCAGCCCGCCATAATGGCGTGCTCTCTTGCCGCATTTGAAGCCGCAAAAGCCGAGAGCATCACCTTTGACGGCGTTGCAGGTCACTCTCTGGGTGAATATGCCGCAATGGTAGCAGCAGGAGTTGTTTCCATCGAGGATGGTTTCAAGCTGATAAAGGCAAGGGCTTCCGCTATGCAGAAAGCAGCCGAGAGTGCAAGCGGCGCAATGTACGCTATAATCGGTCTTGAAGCTGCCGAAGTCGAGAAGATCTGCGAGGAGACCGAGGGCTATGTAGTTCCCGTAAACTATAACTCGTCTGTACAGACAGTTATCGCGGGCGATACCGCAGCCTGCGAAGCCGCAGCCGCAAAGTTCGCTGAGATGAAGAAAAAAGCCATCAAGCTGAACGTTGCCAGCGCATTCCATTCCAAGCTGATGCAGCCCGCAGCCGATGAATTCATCACTTCCGCTAAGGAGATAACATTCAACCCCGCCGAAAAGGAATTCTATTCCAACGTACTGGGCACCAAGCTCACCGATTTCTCCAATATGCCCGAACTTCTGGCAAAGCACATCGTTTCGCCCGTTAAGTTCACATCAGAACTTGCTGAGATGGAAAATGCAGGCTACGAGAATTTCATCGAGCTGGGACCCAACAAGGTACTTACAGGTCTTGTCAAGAAGACCCTCAAAGGTAAAAACGCTGTAAATATCGAGAATGAAGCTACTCTGGCTAAGGCACTTGAAAGTCTGAACGGCTAAGATCATCTTCCCCTCGCTTACAGCGGGGGGATTTTTATACACCGAGCAATGACCAATGGTCATGCATTTAAGATAAGATAGGGGATCATTATGGAAAAATTCAACGAGATCGTCCACGAGATAGATGACTGCGTCTGGGGCATCCCGCTTATTGTAATTATAATGTTCTGCGGACTTCTGCTTACTGTCCGCGTTGGTCTGCTGCAAATAAGGAAACTCGGTCTTGCACTGAAATATATGTTCAAGGACGAAGAGGGCAGCAGCGGTGAAGTATCGGGATTTCAGGCACTTTGCACCGCACTTTCCGCAACTGTCGGCACAGGTAATATCGTAGGTGTAGCAACCGCACTGTGCGCAGGCGGACCGGGTGCGCTCTTCTGGATGGAGATAGCCGCATTCCTCGGCATGGCAACAAAGTACGCCGAGGGTCTGCTTGCCATAAAGTACCGCCGCAAGGATAAAAACGGCAGTATGCTTGGCGGGCCTTTCTACTACATAGAGAGCGGCATGGGCGAAAAATGGAAATGGCTTGCAAAACTTTTCGCGCTGTTCGGTGTCCTGGCAGGACTTATGGGCATAGGCACCATAACCCAGATAAACGGCATAACTTCAGCCGCCAACGGTTTCTTCGACCCAGACAGCACACATACCGTGAACATTTTAGGCACCGATTATACATATACCACCATCATCGCGGGCATAATGATAACAGTATTCGCCGCACTGATAATAATCGGCGGTATCAAGAGGATAGCAACCGTTTCCGAGGTCGTAGTACCTGCTATGATTTTGATTTATGTCGGAAGCTGTCTGCTGATAATCTTCACCCATATGTCTGATATCCCTGATGCAGTATCACAGATAGTTAAAGGTGCATTCGGTTTACGACCCCTTGCAGGCGGACTTTCAGGCTTTGCTGTCATGAAAGTCTCCATGCGCAGCGGTGTCGCAAGAGGTATCTTCTCCAACGAAGCAGGACTAGGTTCAGCACCTATCGCAGCAGCAGCCGCAAGAACAAGCGAACCAGTCCGTCAGGGTCTAGTGACCATGACAGGTACATTCATTGATACTATACTGGTCTGCACCATGACCGGACTTTCCATCGTTATGGCAGGCAGCCACGAAAAAGGTCTTGAGGGCGTAGCCGTCACTACCGATGCTTTCAGGCATGGTCTTCCCTTCCCCGAAAAAGTATCCGCATTTATGCTGATGTGCTGTCTGGCTGTGTTCGCATTCACAACTATCCTCGGCTGGAATTACTATTCCGAACGTTGTCTTTCCTACCTCACAGGTTCAAAAAAGTCAGTTACAGCAGTGTATAAATGGGTATACATAGCTTTCGTCTTCATAGGACCCTACCTGACAGTTGAAGCTGTGTGGAACCTTGCAGATATCTTCAACGGACTCATGGCACTTCCGAATATCATAGCCATAGTCTTCCTCTCGGGCACAGTAAGCAGAGAAACAAAAGACTACTTCAAGCGCCTGAAACAAAACCACTCCGCCTGACGTTCTGTCCCACGAACTGCGGACTTTGTTGAGGAAGACGCTTTTGAAAAATGGTCCTCCTCAAACGTCAGCTCTGCTGATGTTGACTCCATCCCCGCAGTCCGTAAGATAAAACGACAATCGCCGCAGTCGAAAGTTACCCGACAGCGGCGATCACCCTATTATGAAAGGATAGAGTAAAGGCGACCAGATCAATTGATCTCTTATTAGTATATTAACATATGCTTAACATTTTCACATCATCATAAAGTGTAAGAAAAACCACACAAAAATCAATGCGTTACTTTGGCAACTTCTCACAACCGCATCATTTCACCACTGTTTTAAAACCATAACTCGCGTATTTTCGTGCTGATTTGACAGTACAGCCATGATCTCAAAGATCATTTTTGATGACTTTCACGAAAATTCTATGTCAAATTTGTGAAAATAACATCTTGAAAATATTTTCTTAATAATTTATAATAAGTGTATATACAATTAATAATTTATTATACAATGTGATGAAAGGGGTGCAGCTATTTGAGAAGAATAAAAAAATCAGGCATAAACATAATGCGTTTTGATAATCTGAACGAACACACTGTCTACGCTATCGGCGGCATATCACTGCTCGTGTCGCACATCGCATATCTGGCTATCTTCTCGATATTGTCAGTAAAACCGATGATATATTATAATATATTCAGCGTGACTTTTTATATATGTATGCTTATCCTGCTTTATAAAAGTCATTACCGCAAGCGCCTTGTGCTGGCAACGCTGGTGGAAGTAATGATACATTCCTGCCTTGGCTGCTATACCATGGGCTGGGATATGGGCTTCGGGACGATGCTGCTTTTCCTGATACCGATCCCCTTTTATCTGCCGCTGAGAAAGCTGATAACACCGTATCTGTTCTCACTGATACCATTTGCGCTGTATGTAGTGATAGCTGCACTGGTAAAATTCAGGAACCCTTCTGCTGAACTCTACACCTTCAAAGATCCTACGATAAACAACATTGTATACTATATAAACATCTCATTTGCGGCACTGATACTGCTCTATATTTCATCGATATATATGTTCAGCCGCGAACTCATGCGGTTCAAGCTTACCAACAAAAACGAAAGCCTGAAAAAACTGGCGACCATCGACCCCCTGACACAGCTTTTCAACCGCCGCGCCATGAATGAATACCTCAAACTCGTTCAGCATAACTGCGAACGCTCGGGCAAAGGATATGCAGTCTGTATCGGTGATATCGATGATTTCAAAAAAGTCAACGATAAGCACGGTCATTCAGTGGGCGACGAAGTTCTCAGGCAGATAGCCGCAGTGATAGCACAAACCGTTCCCGCCGAAGGCTATGCCGCAAGATGGGGCGGTGAGGAATTCCTGTTCATTATACCCAACGCCGACGCTTCATGCGGTGCTGAACTTTCCGAAAAGATACGCGAGGATATATATAAAAAGAATTTCAAATCAGATAACGGTAACTTCCGCGTGACAATGACCGTAGGCGTCTGCCGCGGCAACCCCGGTGATGATATCGAAAAAGTGATATCTCTCGCCGACAAGCACCTCTATCAAGGCAAACAAACAGGCAAAAACAAAACAGTGACATGACCCCATTAACATCAGGCTATGTCATGGAAAAATATTATATCGCACGAACTGCGGGGTAACTGAGGGAAACCTTTCTGAAGAAAGGTTATCCCTCAGACTCCTTTCCAAAGACTTTTAACTCTTTTTGGCAGGGGGCAGACATTCTTACAAAGTATAGCTGTGTACGATCATATACTGAACTTTATAAAGATAGCTGCCCCCTGCCAAAAAGAAACAGAAGTTTTAGGAAAGGGGGTTTGGGGGAATAACCCTTTTTTCCAAAAGGGTTATTCCCCCAATAAGTCCCGCAGTCCGTGCGATATATTTTTCTACGGCATAGCCCGATGTTAGCACGATTGTGAAAAGTATGTGAAAATTAGCACTCTCCCCTTGACAGTGCTAAAATTAGTGGTATAATATAATCAGAACAAAGGAACAGAACAGACTGCCGCGGAGGTCTGAACTATCCGTCCCGTTGCTCATGGTATAAACATTCGGCAAAAGGTCATAATATGTTTGTATGATGAAAAGGAGGACTGACCTATGTTACTACCCAGTATTTTTGGAAATGACGTGTTCGATGATATGATGAGTTTTCCGAGGTTTGACGATTTCGGAGACATTGACCGCAAGCTTTACGGCAAACACGCCGACAGAGTTATGAAAACTGATGTGCGCGAGCACGATGACAGCTTCGAGGTAGATATCGATCTGCCCGGCTTTACCAAGGATGAGATCGAAATAAACCTGCGTTCGGGATATTTGACCGTGAGTGCCGCAAAGGGGCTCGATAAGGACAACAAAGACCCGCAGGGCAAGCTGATAAGGCAGGAGCGCTATGCGGGCGCAATGCAGAGAAGCTACTACGTAGGCAAGGAGCTCACCGAGGAAGATATCAAGGCGAAGTTTGAGAACGGTGTTCTCAGCCTGTATGTTCCCAAGAAAGAGCCACAAAAGGCTCTCCCCGAGACCAAGCGCATAGCTATCGAATAAATATTACAGGCACTTCTGTCATGATGACAGAAGTGCCTTTTTGTTTTTATTCCCAATCGTATTTATTGGTCTCAAACTCAAATGTGCCTTTATCGGTGTACGTTATGTAGATCGATCTTATGTCTTGTATATCCGTATCAAATATTGTAAAGCAGACACTGCCATCGCGATGTATGCCTATGTCTTCGATCTTCAAATTTTCAAGGAAAAGTTTCTTTGACATCAGCATATGCTGCGATTCACTCATTATGAGTCCCGACTCGTCCGCAAAATGTTCAAGGGCAGCCATTTTTACACGGTAGTCAATTTCTTCCTTGTTGTTCAGCAGTTGAATGAGTCTTTCAACACCATCACCCATATCGTCCGAACCTTCAGCGACCGTCTCTATGTAAGCATCAATTTGATATTCGTCGTCATCATACCATTTCACTAAACCCTCGTAGATATATTCGTCATCAACGAAGGTAAATATACCCAGCGGAGTAGCTACCTGACCCTCTTTAAGGACCGGCTGTTCGACAGGCTTTTCCTTTTTGCCGAACAGTTTTCCAAAAAATGACATATCTATCGCTCCTATCTTTCAGATATTACTTGCAAAAGCACTCGATATACCTGTCAATACAGCTTTCGATGGTCTTTACAGCTTCATCTACGTTCTTCACATCATCGATAACGGTATCCTTGTTTTCAAGGGCTTTGTATACCGTAAAGAAGTGCTTCATTTCCTCGAAGATATGGTTGGGAAGTTCGCTTATATCTTTGTATACATTGTAGGTGGGGTCGTTGAAAGGTATGCAGATTATCTTTTCATCTGCCGCACCGTTGTCCATCATCATTATCATGCCGATAGGATAGCAGTCCACCAGCGAAAGGGGCTGAAGCGTTTCGGAGCACAGCACCAGTACGTCCAGCGGGTCGCCGTCTTCGGCGTAGGTACGTGGGATAAATCCGTAATTCGCAGGATAGTGAGTCGAGGTATAAAGTATCCTGTCCATTTTCAGAAGTCCCGTTGCCTTGTCCAGCTCGTACTTTACCTTTGAACCCTTTGATATCTCAACAACAGCTGTGAACTTGTTTTTTGATATCGCCTTGGGTGATATGTCATGCCAGATATTCATATCTCTACCTCCCTGTTGTTATTTCCATAAATTTACAGATTATTTCTGAATTATACCATTATTCTGCCAGATACATTCCGACTTCTTCAAGTGCTTCGGGTATATCGAATACAGTCTCGCCCTCCAGCTCAACCGCTGAAAGACTGCCCTGCTGTTCATCGGTAAAAGAATCCCACATGGAACAGGGAGTATCGGTCTTTGATATGCCCAGCTTTTTAAGAAGCATCTCTGCCTTGTCCTTTTTCGGGGTATAAAGCATGAACTCCTGATAGTCCATGAAGTACAGCTCTTCCTCGGTCTTGTTAGATCCAAATCCGAAACGGCTGAGACCGTCCTGTATAAGCAGTTCTCCGTAGCGCTTCATTATTGCTCTTGCCACGGCTTTTGTGCAGTTATCGAGATAGTACACGTCATACTCCTCGCTGTCCTCACGGGGCAGTTCAAGCAGGAAGAATACAGGCTCGTCCGCCAGTTCGATGAAGCCATCGGCAAGGTCTGCCATAAGTTCGGCGCTGATTATACCCGTAAAGCTTCCGTCCTTGAATTTGTATCCGCTTTCAATATCTTTTGCGGCGGGTGCGCTTACTCCCTGACAAAATTGAAAAGCCATTGGTATCCCTCCTTTTGGGTCATTTGATATCCGATCGTATTCGTTTTTTAAATTCAAACAAATGTTCCACGTGGAACATTTGTTTGGTCGGCGGCTAATGGTCGCCACTCGTTCCTCGGGTCGAGTCATCGGATTCGCTTCGCTGTCCGATGACGTGCGCGGGCAATATTTACGGACTTAGTTTGTGCATAAATCAAAGCTTTGCTCACGCTCGTTTTTTTGATATTGCCCGCGCCTTTATTATTCGGAAGTTTGCTGTTCTATCTACAGCATTATTGCCACGTCACTTTTGCACCTTGACCGAGAGGCTCTGCCTCTCGAACTCTCCGCAAGCCTGCTAGCGCGAGGCTTGACCGCGCGCTTTGATTCGCGAATTATCTTACTTTGTACAAAAGTTTGTTACCGCGAATTGGTTATGGGTGAGCTCTCCTCTTGACAGTGCTAACTAGTTTGTTCTTTTTCTTACTTTCCTCTTGCGGCGATTATCTTCATCATTTCGCCTACGTTGTTCATGCCCGATACTTCGCCCATTTTGAACTTCATGCCGAATTCGTCCTCAACAGCGCCTATCAGTGTGATATGCTCGATTGAATCCCAGTCCTCGATATCATCAGCAGTGGTATCGGCTGTTATAACTATGCTGTCGTCATCAAAAACATCTCTGAAAACTTCTGTAAGTCTTTTTTTAAGTTCCTTAGCGTCCATTTATTAATCCTCCGTATTGACATTTATTGCTGTATTTTTGCTTTCGCTATGTGCTGAAACTTCCAGCTTCCAGACGGTATTGCCATCATCATCGGAGTTCTGCTTTTCAAAGCCCAGCTCCCCGAAAAGTTCAGCCACCATCTTATTTTTTGCGGTGGGGTAATAGTAGCCGTATATCTCGGCTATGCCCTTTTCCTTACTAGCTTTCACCAGTTCGTCAAGCATAGCGTATTCCATGCCCCTTTTGAGGACACGGCAGCTCATCAGCCACAGTTCAAGGTCGAGCTTATTGCCGTCTATCTTGCCTATGACCTCGGATACTACGCCGTTATCGCCGTACTTATCCACAAGCTTGCCATACAGTGTGATATACTCATCGCTGTTCATGCGCTCTTCCATTTCGGTGACGGTATATCTGCGGGTAGTAACATTGAACTGATTGCTTTTTCCCGCCAGCTGAGCAAGACGCTGTACATACATGGGCTTGAAAGGTGCTATCTCGGCAAACATTTCAAGGCTCCTGAGATAGTCGTCATAATCCGCGAATTTTGACTGCTCCTGTTTTCTCTGCATATTTGCGGCATACATCTCGGTACGTTTCAGGTCGTCGGCTGAAAGGCTTACCACCTCAAAGAATCCCGAGCGGTCGATGTTTCGGATATAGTCTGCCACGTTATCCATATCGGGAGCTGCAAATCCGCTTCCGCGGACTATCTCCCTTTCGGCGGGATTATCGTCCGCAAGCACAATGGCATCGGGCAGTATATCAAGCTCTTTCGCGGTATTTATAAGGTTCTCGCTTTTGGGTTCCCAGTTTGCTTTTATCAGGGTGAAATCCGAAGGTCTCAATGCGCCCTCGGGGTGTTCAAGTCCCGCGATGGCGTTTTCTTCCTCGTTTTTTGAACATACTGTCAAAAGCACACCTATGTCTTTGAGCGATCTGACATATTCCTGCCACTGATAGTAAGCCATAGCCTCGGCAGTTTCCTGCCCTATTGTGAGGTTCTCAGCGCCGTCATCACCGACGATACCGCCCCAGAGGGTGTTATCGAGGTCGAGGGCAAGCACCTTTTTATTTCTTCCGCATATGGCTTTTATGACCTTTGCGGCTTCAAAGCAGAGATCGGGTATAAAGCGGATATTCAGGCTGTATTTGTAAAGATACCAGTACTGCGGGTCGCTCCAGACATCAAGTCCGCATACTGCCGACAGGTAGTTTATATCATTGAGATACACTCCGCTTGCGGCGTTTATTTCCTCTGCCAGCCTGATATTCAGCCTTGTGACGTAATTTACAAGACCTCTTTTATCACTGCCGTCGCTGTTGCCCAGCAGACGGAATGAGGGCAGTTCAAAATTGTTCTGTACCACAGCACAGCCGAAGTTCGCTTTCAGGCTTTCCCACATCTGCTTATAGCCCGCTATCTCGTTTTCAAGACCCTCGGCTATATCAGCTTCAGACATTTTTGGTGTCGGCTTGAATGTAAGATTTCTCAGTCCCGTATGCAGAAATACTATCTCGGGCTTGAAAGCCAGAAGTTCCTCAGAAGGGAACAGTGCCTCCTGCCTGTACTGGGCATATTCACACTCGTAGAACTCAGCTTTTATGCCATAGTTCAGCAGGAAAAGTTCCAGCACCGATACTATATCCGAGGTGGTAGACCCGCCCAGCACAGCTATGCGCTTTGTCAGCACGGGTGTTACCTCTTCGGTCAGCCGCCTTTTCAGCGACTTTTTCTTTTTCATTATATACCCGCTGTCAAAGGGGTATTCAAGTTCTTTCATAACTAATCCTCATAGCCGCCATCGGCATTATCGGTATTCTCATTATTTTCAGCGGCGCTGTCAGCATTTCCGTCCCCGGACTTTGACTCGTTATCATCAGTCTTCTCTTCGGGCTGACTCTCCTCTGGTTCATCGGACTGTATCTCCAGCGGTACTGCGGAATCCTGCACGCGGTTGTTGTTTATCGCGGTGATGTGCGTTTCAGTCGAGCAGGAAGTTATTGAGATAGAGAACAGCAGGTCGGTACAGCCTACCGCACGGCAGAACTCTATCGCGTTTTCGTCGAAGTATCTGAAATCACACACGTATATCTTCTCAAAGCTGTGTGTCAGGAAAGGTACCAGCGCATTGCCGAAGCTGTCCTTGAAGATGACCAGTGTTCTGCCGTTATCGACATCGGTGGTTATCTCGGTTATCTCTTCATCTTTACCCATTATTGCAGAGTAGCAGTTTACGCCCTCGGCAAAGTCAAAGAACAGACTGCCCTCTTCACCGTAGGTGAAATCGGTGTTATAGTACTTGGTAGTATATTCATTATCGGGCTTATAGTAGATGAAAGTATCGGGATTTGCTTCCAGTTCGCTGTCATAGTTGCTGTAAGCGTACATCGTACCCAGGAAGCCGTTTATCTTGCACTTCTCGTAGGTCTTGATATCGGCATACTTAACGCCTGCCTTATCGGCAAATACCTTGCCTGCGTAGTAAGCACCAAGGGGCTGCCAGTGGTGGTCTGTACGTGAATAGATATACTCATCGGTGTGAGCGCCTATTGCATCGTATACATCAACATTGATTATACCGCTGAGTTCGGAAGCGATATTGTCGATATTATCCTTCTGGTCGGCAACTATGTCCTTGAAGTTCTTGGGCATATAGTAAGCCGCAGAAGTAGGTATGGTCATGTTGTATACATTGACCTCGGGCATTTCTTCCTTATACTTGTTGATAGTCTTGGCATAAAGCGCACCTGTCTCGAACATACCGTAGTAGCCCATAACAGCACGTACATCCTTGCCCTTGCCGAATACTATAACGTCGCCCTCAAGCTCGCCGTCATCGAGTATCTCGGGGAGTTTTACTACCTCTTCCTTTTTGGTGGTAGTCTTCTTGCCGTCTTTGTCCTTAGCCTTTGTAGTGGTAGCTGCCTTGGGGTCAGTATTGGCGGTAACTGTGGTAACAGCTGCGCGCTTCTCTTCATCGAGAGTTTCCTTTTCGGCTTTCTTGTGAGTACCGCTTACTTTAGCACCGCCAAGGTCGATACCTTTCAGGCGGTCATAAGCCGCGCCGAACTTTTTAAGTTCTTCACGACCGGGGATAGTATCGGTGAAATAATCATCTATCGCACGGGTATACTTTCCCGAAAAATAATCCTTTATGCTGAAAGAGGGGAACTCTGCCAGATTTCTGTTCTCGGAATTTATAAAGCCGCTCTCCCTTTCCATGAAAAGCAGGGAGAAGAAAATGGCAAATATCATGCCCAAGCACATGATGCAGTTTATGAAGTGGAATTCCAGCTCATGGGTCTTGGTCTTTTTGCGCTTTGAATGTGACTTCTTTGCAGCTTCACTGCGGCTGCCCTTTTCGGGAACACTGTGAGCCTTTTCTGTTTTTCCGCTGCGGACTTTGTGTATCATCTCCGCAAAGTCATATACCTCATCAGCTGTCTGTTTTTCAGCGATATCCTCTGCGGATACGGGCTTTCTGCTTACAGGTGCGGCTTCAGGTGACTTTTCTGCGGGCTTAGCGGCAACAGGCTGCTTTACCTCGGCAGGAGTTTTCTCCACGGGCTTCACCTCTGAAACAGGCATCTTCTCTGCTTCAAGCTTTTCAGCCTTTTCTTTTACCACACTGAATTCAGCCGTCTTTTCCAGTTCAGTGAGCTGAACTGTTTCGGCGGGCTGTACTGTTTTGGTAACAGCGGGAATTTCAGCCTTAGCAGGTGCTTCGGGCTTCTTCTCGGGAACGGGGTCGCGCAGATCATCGAGGTTCATTTTAGAAATAGGCATTTTCAGCGATACTGTGCGCTTATTGGGAGAATCTGCTGCTTTCTGTCTGCCGTTCCTGTGTGGTACCTCACGGACTCTTGCATCGCCGTGAGAGTCAACGTTCATTACCAGTTCCTGCTTGTGGGGCACGCCCATAGCAGCACCGACTACCTCGCCGAAATCAGGTACGGGTTCGGGCTTGGGTGGCTGTGTCATCACAGGCAAGGGAGCAACGAAATCGGGTGGCAGCTGTCTTTTCACGGGAGCCTGCTGCTGTACGGGAGATACAGGCTGTACAGGAGTGCTGTACACAGGACGAGTGACAGGCGTCTGCTGTGTTTCTTCGGGTTCGTCTTCGCCGTCTATCCAGACGCTCTTTTTGGGTTTCAGCAGAGGGCTGTCCGTCCAGATGCTGTGACTGCGCTTGCGGCGGTCTTCCCTTATTTTATCAACTATCTTGTCATGCTCGGCAGCACCCTCGCCTGCGGGTGTGAAATCCTCGGGCACGAAGCTTTTCAGCTCGCCTATGGGCTTGGTGTTTCTTGCAGTCCGTCTTGATTCGGGTGTGGGTATATCCTTACCGCCGAGAGTAACATCGTTCAGCGACTGTTCATATGCTTTTGTCAGCGCCTCCAGATCAAAAGCGGGAGAGCGCTTTTCATTTTTATTATCCATCATTTAGCTCACCTGCTCAGAATCTGAAATAAAGGAACGGATTGTTTGTGTTGTTCAGCAGCAGCAGACTGCTTGCAATGAGTATGAGCGCGTTGCAAATAACGCCTGCTGACTGGAAGATATAAGCACTTCCGGGCTTCCTGAATGCCTTTTCGCGTATCTTGGGTATAACGGGCATTGCAAAGAATATCGCTGCGATGAACAGAAAGATATTGCCCATAAAGATATTTGCGGTATAAGCATCGCAGAAGGAGTTGCCGTTAAGTCCTATAAGTCCCTTGAAGAACTTGCACAGCTTGGGCAGGCTCTCGAAATAGAAGATGCCGAAGCCTAAGAATATTATCGTCTTGGTATAGATATGTGCCACAGGTACGGGCATTTTCTTCATTTTCTTCTTGCCTATCATCATTTCCATCATGATGAACAGACCGTAGTAAAGTCCCCAGAAAACGAAATTCCAGCTTGCACCGTGCCAAAGACCTGTCAGGAACCATACAAGGAAAAGTCCGCCGTACTTGCGCCTTTTGCCGAATATCGGGATATACAGCACATAATCGCGGAAGAACGAACTCAGGGAGATGTGCCATCTCTGCCAGAATTCGGAGATAGTCTTGCATATGAAAGGATATTTGAAGTTCTCATCAAAGTGGAATCCGAATATACGTCCCAGACCGATAGCTATATCGGAATAGCCCGAGAAATCGAAGTAGTACCAGAGTCCCACAAGTATAGCGCCGTACCATGTGCCCAGTACGGACAGAGAATCAATGGCGGAATACTTGTTATCGGCATCACCGAAAAGCGAGGTAACTACTGTACTCAGGCTGTTGGCGATAAGCACCTTTTTGCCGAGGCCCAGTATTATACGTGAAAAACCTTCGGATATATCGTTGATGGTAGTCTTTCTGTCCTCTATCTCCTCGGCTATGACGGAGTACCTTACGATAGGTCCTGCCACCAGCTGCGGGAAGAGAGATACGTACATCAGGAATTTAAGAAAACTCTTCTGGGGTTTAACCTTGCCCCAGTAGCAGTCTATGGTATAGGATATAGTCTGGAATGTATAGAAAGATATGCCTATGGGCAGTTTTATGTGGGGCACGGGAATATTCAGCCCTGCGGCATTGTTCAGGTTTTCCACAAAGAATCCCGTGTATTTGAATCCGAAGAGGAGTCCCAGATTGAATATCAGCGACCACGCCAGCGCAAGCTTAGCCTGCCAGCCTTCGGGGTGTTTCTCGATGACTCGTCCGTTGTAATAGTCCACCAGCGCGGATACGGCAAGTATGCTGACCCACACAGGTTCGCCCCATGCGTAGAATATCATAGAAAATACTATAAGCACTATATTTCGTATATTAGCGTTGCGTGTGATAAAATAACATATCAGACACACAGGAAGAAAGAAATACAGAAAAAGCAGATCTGCAAAAACCACGTTATATTACTCCTAATCCTAAAAATTTCAATTTTTTGCCATAATTCAGCGCAAAGCCGCAGAATTCGGTCATATACAGTTATTATACCACTTATTTCCCCCTAGGTCAACCTTTTTTTAAACAAAAAGCGAAAAAATACGGACTTATTTTCTCGTTATATTTGTGCATTGCTTCAAAGGCAGTTTATTCTCTGCCATAAGCATTTCATAAAAGAATCTTAATTATTTCTTAGTATGGTGATGATAATATTGATTTTTCGTTACAGTTATGTTATAATCATAATTAGAGAACATGATAAATTATTTAACAATGTCAAAATCCTAAGAAAGAAGAGAATCACAGTATGAAGATCCCTAAGATCAAATGGAACCATATAAACCGCGGTCTTGTACTCGGGCTTGCGCTCGGTGCGGGCACTGCGGTTTATGTTATGGTGCAGAACGCAATGTTCAAGAGCAATATCCCCGAGATAGAGGAACGTGCCGAGGAGATATGCCGAAGCATGGCAGAGACCAACACGGGCGATAACCGGAAAGGTGTTCAGCGTATGCTGACTTCCTGTATACAGGATAATTTTATAAATACGCCCTATTCACATTCCACAGGTGAAGAAGATATGGACGCCGTAACCAGAACTTCCCTGATTTTTGAAGTTGAAACTATGGAACCCGACCAGACGGGCTGCGATAAGGTATATTCCACCGAATACAAGCAGATAAGTACATCTGTATCAAAATGGGGCGTTGACGGCGCAACCGTTCAGGTGGATTATATCATAAACTGCGAATGTGATGGTATACCTCTGCTGATGACACCCATAGGTCTGATGAACCCCGCCTATGAAGCTCGCAAAAGCAGTGACAAGCCGCTACATAAAATAGTCGAAATAAAAGGTTCGTGCAATATGGTAATGCAGAAAGATAACGGAGTATGGAAAGTTCTCACAGTAACTTACGATGAAAACCCCTATAAAATGAATATCGAATACCCCGACGGCAATGAGGGAGGTGAAGCTGATGGACAAGAATAATGTAGTCCTGAGTATAAAGGGGCTGAACAAGACCATCGGCAAGAAGCAGATACTCCATGATATCGACATGGAATGTTATGCGGGTGAGGTGTTCGGTTTTCTGGGACCTAACGGCGCGGGCAAGACCACTACCATCAAGACGGTGGTGGGACTTCTTCTGCTGGACGAAGGCGAAGTAAAGGTCTGCGGACACGATATAACCAAGGACTTTGAAGCCGCTATGGAAAATGTGGGCGGCATCGTTGAAAATCCCGAGATGTACAAGTTCATGACGGGCAGGGATAATCTCAGACAGTATGCACGAATGAGGGGTCTGGATTTTTCGGAGATAGACAAGGCGGTCGAAATGGTTAAGCTTTCAAACCGCATAAACGACAAAGTATCAAAGTATTCTCTGGGTATGAGACAGCGTCTTGGCGTGGCACAGGCACTTATGCACAAACCCAAACTTCTGATACTGGACGAACCGACAAACGGTCTTGACCCACAGGGCATAAAGGAACTCCGTGATATCCTGAAAGACCTTGCGCACTCCGACGGCGTATGCGTAGTGGTATCTTCCCACCTTATGAGCGAAATGGAGCTTATGTGTGACAGAGTCGGCATAATCGCCAACGGCAAAATGATTGGCACTTACACTATGGAAGAGATAATCTCTCAGTCACAGGAAAGCATCACCGAATATACCATTGAAACAGACGATTCCGAAAAAGCACTGGAAATTCTGGAGGGCAGTAATATCTCCGCACAGGGCGATATGCTTTACCTGAAACTGGAAACCGACAGTGCAAAGGCTGACATCGCGGAAGCGATAAGAAAACTGGCAGGGAGCGGCATAAACATCTACTCCGTACACCCCAAGGAAAGCAAAAAGCTCGAAGAAGTATTCATTGAGCTTACAGGAACGGAAGGAGATGGACAGATTGGATAAGTTCTTTGCACTTGTAAAAAACGAGTATATAAAGATATACAAAAAAACATCATCGAGGATACTGCTGGTGATATTCCTGGCGGTATGCCTGTGCTTTGCACCGCTGATGAAGCTGATAAACAACTCGGGTATCAAAGATTACGCTTCAGAATCAATGGATATGTCTGATTCGGAGCGTCTGGCAAATTCGCTGAAAGACAAGAAGAGAGAAATCGAGAACTCTCCTGATATGCCCCTGCGCGAGGAAAGACTGGCACTGATAGAAGCGGTAGACACCGATTCAGACTGGCAGGCTGGAGCTTACCGTCAAGGCATGTACACTGATTCAAAGAGAGAGGTACAGACCATGACCATGCTTTGTAAGACCGATGACTGGCGCGGTTTCTGCAAATACAATATAGATAACAGCGAAAGCAAAGGAGATAAATGGGTCTACAAATACAAACTGGAACACGATATAGGCTATGGTGAAGAATTCAATGAGAAGAACGCACTCCTTTTTAAGATTGGAAGTGCACTGGAAGGCGAATCTTATGGCAGTCAATCAGCAGAGGAAGTCGTTGCCATAGGTATGTATCAGCTTGAACACGAGATATACGATAATACCTCGGATAAGAATGTTCCATTACTAGATATGAACCATTACGAGCCCTTTGATTTCTGGGACGTTATGCTGAAGATACCCTATGTGGAAAGCTTTATAGGTATAATAATGCTGATGATAGCAGGCGGCATAGTGGCGAGCGAATTCAGTCAGGGTACGATAAAATTCCTGCTGATAAGCCCAGTACAGCGCAGCAAGATACTGGCGGCAAAATACTTTACCGTGATATCACTCGGTTTTCTGATGATGCTGATGATGTTCCTTATAAATATACCAATGGTAGGGCTTCTCTTCGGATTCAAGGGTATATCCTTACCGTATCTCAGTTTGGTAGACGGCGAGGTTGTGGCACAAAGTACATTCGTATTCCTTATCAAGAATTTCATGCTGAAAAGCGTTCAGGTAATGATAACCACCACGCTGGCATTTATGATATCCTCATTGATGAGAAGTACCGGCCTTGCGATAGTTGCAGGCTTTATCTTAAATTCAATAGGTACCCCCCTGATAGCTATAATGGTGACTTTCAAGATGGACTGGGGCAGATATCTGATATTTGCAAATACCGATCTGCAGACCATATACAATGGTGCTTCGCCATTCCCACAGCACAGTCTGGGCTTTGCGGTCGTAGTAGTCATAGCCCATATGGCAGTATTTCTGCTTACTGCATGGGACGGCTTCACTAGACGCTCGGTGTGATGTAAAGAGCCATACTAATAAAGCGCAGTATTTATCGTACTGCGCTTTTATTTATAATCCGGCTTTCTAAAAACAGACAGACGGAAATATTTATAGCGATACAAAAAAGACCGCACCCGAAGGTACGGTCTTTATAGTTAGTATATTAAACCAGCTGTATGATAGCCATCTCAGCAGCGTCACCGCGGCGGGGTCCGATCTTGATGATCTTGGTGTAACCGCCCTTACGGTCTGCGTACTTAGGTGATATCTCATCAAAGAGCTTCTTAGCGACAGCTTCCTTAGTTACATAAGCGAATACCTGTCTCTTGGAATGGAGATCGCCTGCCTTACCGAGAGTTATCATCTTCTCGGCCATAGCAGCAACTTCCTTAGCTCTGGTTACAGTTGTTTCAATCTTACCGTTTTCCAGAAGGAAAGTAACCATAGCTCTCAGCATTGCTTTTCTCTGGTCACTGGTCCTTCCCAGCTTTCTTGTGCCTGGCATAGATTTTCACTCCTTACATTAATCATTTTCCTCAGAATTGAGCTCGTAGCCCAAAGAATGAAGCTTTTCACGAACCTCGTCGAATGACTTCTTACCGAGGTTACGTACCTTCATCATTTCTTCTGCTGACTTTTCAATCAAATCGTTGACTGTGTTGATGCCTGCGCGCTTCAGACAGTTGAATGAACGCACGGATAAGTCAAGTTCCTCAATGGTCATCTCAAGGATCTTTTCTTTGCCCTGATCATCCTTTTCAACTATAAGTTCCACAACGTTGGTCTCTTCGGAGAGATCAACGAAAGGATTAAGATGCTCGTTGAGGAGTTTGGCTGCCATTGATACAGCTTCCTTTGCAGATATAGTACCGTCAGTCCATACCTCTAGCGTGAGCTTGTCAAAGTCGGTAATGTGTCCTACACGGGTGTTATCAACTGTGTAGTTTACCTTTAATACCGGCGAATAGATACTGTCTACAGCAATGATGCCGATGGGTGCATTCTGCATAAGGGACTTGTTCTTCTCAGCAGAAACATAGCCTCTGCCGCGGTCGATAGTGATCTCCATATACAGTTTAGCGCCTGCGCCCAGGGTTGCGATGTGCATATCGGGAACCAGGATATCTACTTCGGAATCAGCCTTGATGTCGCCTGCGGTAACTACGCATTCGCCTTCAGCCTCAATGTAGATAGTCTTGGGACCCTCACCGTAAAGCTTTGCAGTCAGACCCTTGAGGTTAAGGATTATCTCAGTGACATCTTCCTTAACACCGGGTATTGTTGAGAGTTCGTGGTGTACACCGTCGATCTTTACAGAAGTAACAGCTACACCGGGTAAAGAGGAGAGCAGTACACGTCTCAGACTGTTTCCGAGAGTTATACCATAGCCGCGCTCCAGAGGCTCGAGAATAAACTTGCCGTATGTTCCGTTGCTTTTGAGCTCAGGCGTTTCGATCTTTGGCTTTTCTATCTTTTCAAGCATTAGTAACCCTCCTGTATTCAAACATGAATTGTAATGTGTCCGAAAGTTCCAGATTTCATGCAGCTTCTGCGGAGCTGTACCCATAAAAGGTACAGCGCTCCGAGAACCTTACACTTATTACTTGGAATACAGCTCTACGATCAGGTGTTCTTCGATCTCGTAATCGAGGTCTTCCTTAACAGGCATACGAACTACCTTTGCAGTCTGGTTCTCCTTGTCCATATCGAGCCAAGTGGGAACTACTCTGCCGGCAGTAGTCTCGATGATCTGCTTGAACTTGGGGCTCTTCTTGCTGTTCTCCTTCAGGGAGATAACGTCGCCAGCCTTGATCCTGTAAGAGGGGATATCAACTCTCTTGCCATTTACGAGGAAGTGACCGTGTACAACCAGCTGTCTAGCCTCACGTCTTGTCATGGACAGACCCATTCTGAATACAACACTGTCGAGTCTGGACTCGAGTATTGTCAGCAGATTGGTACCTGCCTGACCTTCCATCTTCTGAGCGATCTCAAAATAGTGATGGAACTGCTTCTCCAGTACGCCGTAGATGAATCTCAGCTTCTGCTTTTCCTTCAGCTGAAGGCCGTACTCGGAAACCTTCTTACGCTTGTTAGCGTTGGGGTCACGCTTAGTCTCCTTAGCAACGCCCATAACCATGGGGCTGATGCCAAGATACTTACATCTCTTGAGTATTGGTTCTCTGTTTACTGCCATTTTAATGACCTCCGTTTTCTAAATTGATATCGGGCTTTAAGTCTTACGTCTATGCTGCTTTACCCGACTTTGAGTTAAACTGCAAACTCAAATAACTTATGATTACACTCTTCTTCTCTTGGGGGGACGGCAACCGTTGTGAGGGATAGGAGTAACGTCCTTGATAAGTCTTACTTCCAGCTCCTCGGACTGCAGCGCTCTGATAGCAGCTTCTCTGCCTGCGCCGGGTCCCTTAACGAATACCTCAACGACCTTCAGACCGTGCTCCTTAGCAGCTCTTGCAGCAGTCTCTGCGGCTGTCTGAGCAGCGAAGGGAGTAGACTTCTTGGAACCTCTGAAACCGAGTCCGCCTGCGGAAGCCCAAGAAATTGCGTTACCCTGCATATCAGTGATGGTAACGATGGTGTTGTTGAATGTGGACTGGATATGAACCTGTCCCTGTTCAATGTTCTTTCTTTCACGACGGCGACGTACAGTCGTCTTCTTCTTAGCCTGAGCCATGCTTCATACC
>Ga0256405_10005265_pt1 | contig 22732 bp, 43 predicted proteins | sample RumenRJG_02DNA_FD_189096 | JGI IMG/M metagenome (GOLD analysis project Ga0256405, IMG submission 189096) | Bovine rumen microbial communities from Lethbridge, Alberta, Canada - RJG_02 | ecosystem: Host-associated > Mammals > Digestive system > Stomach > Rumen | place: Canada: Alberta... | reverse complement strand
GGGCCGCACATATAGAATGGTATTATATTCTCATAACTGAAAAGATTGATGGTTCTTTGATGAAAATGTGGTTTGACAATGGTAGATGGCATTTATCTACCAATGGAACTATTGATGCATTCAAAGCACCTATAAATGAGTTAAGTTATACTTTTGGGCAAATGTTTGAGCATATACTTAAAATAGATATATCCTCTTTTGCAGAAGAATGCGACTTGAACCCTAATTTCACTTATTTATTTGAGATGGTTTCACCAGAAACTAGAATAGTTATACCTTATGACTATAAGATATATTATTTAACTCGTTTTGAAAATAGTAATGGTGCAGAAGTGCCGCTTCTTGCACAAAAGAAATTAAAGTTAGGTCAGTTTGTAGAATTCCCTCAAACCTACAGGTTCAATTCGCTCGAAGAAGTAATTGCTGAAGCTGAAAAGATGGATTCACTTCATGAAGGCTTTGTAGTTAGTGATTTTTATAGTAATAGAATTAAAGTTAAATCTCCTGAGTATCTTAAGGCCGCGCATTTGTTTATAAAAGGCAACGTGGGAAAAGCGGATATACTCAAAATGTTAAAAGAGGGTACTGTTGATGACTTTGAAGGATACTTCCCGCAGTATCATAATCTTATTAAAGATGTAACTTTTGATGTTAATGACTTTATTATTCAAGTTCTAATGGATTGGAATACTTACTGTTGGATACCGACTCGTAAAGAATTCGCACTAAAAGTTAAAGACTTACCTACTTCAGATATGCTTTTTAAAAAGTACTCTAATCCATATTTTAATATAGAACATTATATATGGAATGAGTTAAATGTTAATAAATTAGCCCATTTACTTGGGTATGATAAGGAGAAATAATGGATGGTAGTTCAATTTTAGAGTTCGTAAAAGAATTTAAGCGTATGTGTGCGGCGTATCATGTGTGTCAGGGGTGTCCATTACAGCATAATAAAAATTGTATTAACATCTCAGCACTAAATAAAGATACAATTGAAACGGTATTGAAATGGTCAAAAGAAAATTCAAAAGAGAATTTTGTGCTTGACCGCAATAAATTAATCCAAGACTTTAAATACGATTGGGGTTCAGACTTACCAGAAGAAGTAATTGATTTGTATAACGAATTAGTGACTTGGCTCGAGATTGAATTTAAGTTGTTTGGAAAGCCCGTGAAAATTTGACTTTTGTAAAAATTTTTGATATACTATAATTGTAAAAAGTTATGAGGTATATTTCCGCTTGAAAGGAGAATAAATGAAGGTTACACCTGAATATGTAGAAACTTATACGAGTATATGTTTTGAACAACCCCTTAAAAATAACAAATATCTTCGCGAAGAATACAGTCGGACCGAAGACGGGTGGGAGTGCCGCTATTCTTCTAACTCCACCTACCATCTCTGCCCTTATGATGGTCAGTTCAGAGCTTGTAAGGATTGCGGTATCGGCGATGCCGACTTTGATATCGATTATTGCCTCTCTAAGCAACAAACAATTCCAACCTCTCTTTTAATAAAACGGATTAAATTGTGTCAAAGCGCCGGTGTACCCATAACTTTTTATTAATTGAAAGGAGATATAAATGGATTTCTATTTATTTGAAATAACAATTGAATCAGAGCTTGACGGCAACTTTTATAGGGAAAGCGGTGTTTTGTACGCTGAAGATTATGAAGAAGCTCTTCATAAGATAAGAGCCACCTATGCAGGAGATTCAATTGCAGGAATAAATTTGCAATATTATACAAGCGATGGAGTGTGTATCTTGACTCCGCCGCAGAGTATAGATGAAGAGTCCTTATTCGATGGAATTGAGGGCGGCCGCACCTATACGGTCAACATGAAAGATATTAGTTAAGGGAAAATTAACCACTAGTTTTTACTAGTGGTTTTTAATTGGAGAAAAACAATTTGAAATTTTTTCTTTTTTCTGATATAATAATTATAGAAAGTGAAAAGAGAAAAGAAAGGAATTCATATGATGGAGCTTACAGATAGAGAAATTACAATAGTCAGAGCTGTATTTAATGATTTGATTATGAAGTTTACTGACAGAGAACTAAACACTTTTATTGGGTCAGAAACAATAAAGGAAATGAAGGCGCTTCAGCAGAAACTTTATTATTCTGATTATTGCAAGGAGCATGGAATTGCTTATGAAGATATGACTGAAGATGATTTCATGCAGGAATATGAAGAAAGGATAGGATGGTAAATGATAGTTAGAGATATAAACGCAAGAATAGATTATTTAAAGTTAGAAATGGAAGCAAGAGTAAAGATGATTAATCGGGCTCTTCGACCTGGCGCAGATATGTTAACTGATGAAGAGATTAAAGACTTAACATATGAGTTTCTTGAAATACAGGATGAGGTAGAAGAATTAGAAGAGTTAGCTGAAAGCGGAAGGGAGTGCGTAAGATGAACGAGATTAAGACAGTGAGAGTCTGGATTGGCAATGACTATATAGAGTTTGAAGAAGAGAAAACCGCAGACATGAGCGAAGAAGATTTCTTCTATAAGGTTACAGATTATGTAATGAGTAACATATCAGTTGAGATATGTTAAGAAAGGAAATAAAATGAGCGATTATATTCGAGATTTATATGACCAATATTATATGATGATAGATATTGCAGAAAGTAAGGGTGTATTCGCACCTGAATGGGAGATTGCATCAAGTATTCTTGATTTTATAAAAGAAGAGGAAGAAGGTGGATTTTAATGAGCATTTGGGAAAAGGTAGCAAGATATTGCCAAGAAGTTTATGGTTCATATATAGATTGGGAAGAGAGATTTTATGAATGCCCTGAGTGCTCTGAACCCGTGTATGAGAGCGATTACAATGAGCATGGAGATTATTATACGCTTGAAAATGAGGGGCCGCTGTGTCCTGTATGTGGGTCTTTATATGAAGGAGACGAATAATGTTTGGTAATTCAAAACTTTTCTCATATATTTTATTAGTTATTTGTTGGGTAGCTTGTATTGTAGGTCATGTGATGGGGTTGTATCCTCCCGAAACATTACCAATTGCATCTATGATATTAATTGTAGGTGGAATTACCATAAATAAATAGACTTATACGTGCGGCGGGTCGTAAAATTACGGGAAAAATAACGCTCGGCCGCACATCAACATAGACTTGAACGCAGAAATTTTCTAAAAACTTCTGCGTTCTTTTTATTTACGGGCAAATTTATCCGACGGCCGCACCTCTACGTCTATTTATAGGAAAAATTTTTTGAAAAATATTTGTAGGAGAAATCTGCCTCTAATAATTTTGTAGGAATTTTTCGGCTCTAAAAATTTTCCAAAAATTTTCTAACGATGTGACTCAAAAAAATTATAGAAACTTTTGCTTAATTCTACTTATAATCGTATTAAGAAAACTTATATATATTACTTATAAGTATAACTTATAAGTATAACTTATAAGTATAACTTATAATTTATACCAACTAACCCTTTTGACGCCAACCGAGCAAGGATTGAGCAAGGCGCCGTACCAAGGCGCCGCGTCTCAAGCAGCAGCTCGGGACACTCCGGTCAACTTATAAGTATATATATAAGTATATAGCCTCGGTCAACTTCAACGGGTTGGCTCCTCTACGATCAACTTATAAGTATAACTTATAAGTATATACCCCGGTTAACTTCAACCTAGCTTAACCAATTCGCTGAAACTTTGCTTGGCCGCCTTAAACGGTTAACTCAACCGCAACTTCAACGATAACCTAACTTTTCCTAACTAGCCAACTCATAGGAATCTTATAAGTATAACGTATAAGTATAACTTATAAGTATAACGTATAAGTAAGGGTTCTGAATTGTGTTAGGGCGTTCAACTAGGAGCTCTCTCCGCGTACTTAGAGACGTTAAAAGCGTTCTAAACAGCCGTAAAAGCGTTATTTCTGATTGGTTTTATCGTAATTTTCAAGGCTAACTACGATTGACTACGACGTTGAATAGAATGTGACGAAGGTAATAAAAAGTGGTAGTAAGTGGTAGTAAGTGGGTGCCACATCCACACCAAAAAGTCAAATTTTCATAAAAAAATTTCTAATTTTCTCGGATTTTCTACCTATTTTCTTAAAAAATTGATTTATTTTGTCAAATTTTCTATTAAAAATTAAAAAATTAAAAAAGACCGATTTCTCGGTCTTTTTCTTTTGGTTTAGCCTAAGCTACTGTGTAGCCCTTGCACTTACCCTTGGGGCCCTTAACCTCAATTGATGTAGCCCTGCCCGCATTCACTGCCATTCTGCACAGTGCGCTAGCCTTCTGCACCTTGACGTCAAGAGCAGCTGCGATGTCAGTAGCGGTGAGGGGCTCGCTACCCAGCATCTCTACAACCTTGTCCACAAGCTCAAGGTTCTCAGCCTTCTTAGCTGTAACCTTATCACGTCTTGCGGCGTTCTGTGCGTCCATCTTCTCGATGAGTTCAGCGGCCATTGCAGTAACTTCCTCGTTGATTGTTCCGTTTACGATTGCTTCATAAAATTCTCTTCTAGTCATAGTTCTTACTCTTTCTCACGTAGGTCGTGACCCGATTACAATTGATTTGAGAGAGCTTTCATCTCTCACTTTCTATATATATTATAGCAGGATTTTTAGATTTTTGCAAATTTTCTTTATCTAATTCCTGCGGTGAAGACTCGAGATTATTTTCTTTCTTCTCTCATCTTCTATAAATAGTATACTAAAAATTTGAGAAGTTTTCAAATTATTACAGCTTTTAAAATAATGCGGCCTGAAAATTTGATTTTTAAAGTCAAATTTTTAAAAATTTTTATTTGAAACTTGAAATTTTTTGTCAAATTTTCAGCGCGCAGTTCCAGACAACGTAGCTCCCTGCCGCAGCTCCCATGCAGCTCCGACGCAGCTCCCATACCTGTGTATCTTGGACGCGGCCGCGCACATGTACGACAGACTTGACATAGTTCGTTTGTTAATTAACAAACAATCGGTCACATTATATACTGTATATTGTATACATGATTTGAAAATTTGACTTTTTGAGAAATTAGACGTACAACGTCTAACTATTTTAGGACAAAAAAATAAAGGGTATTTAACCCTTTATTTCCTCGGATAAGTATCTACATAAATTAAAACATATCCTGTCTTTAATCGTTCATCAACTCCACCTAAAACTCGCCATACATAATAAATATCACCTATATATTCGTTAAAGTCTTTGTCTAATTCTTCTTGTTCTTCAGTAGTACGACGATTAAACCACCAATTAAAATTTTCATATATGAAATTATCCTCTTCATCGATATACGCTACCGCAAAGGGTGTATCTTCTAAATATAAGTCTACAAAATCTTTAAGTTTCATTTTTAATTCTCCTTTCATTTTCTTTAATTAAAGTATACATCGATTTTATTATTTTGTCAAGTCTTTTCTATAAAAAAAATTTTTTTTAGACGTGCAACGTCTAATAGATTAAAAAGGGCGTATGCCCTTTAAATCCAGTGAAAATCTTCACAATCCCAAGTGTCTGGTCGGTCGGTAATTTTGCAATATTCAAAATCATCGACCCAAAACGGACAGTTTGTACAATCTGCAACATAATCTTTGCAAATGTCTTGAATTGTTAGAAGTGCTTCACCGATTTTAACATTTCTTTCGATTGACATTTTTATTACCTCCTTTAACTATATTAATGATAACACATTGTAGTTAAAAAGTCAACCCCCAATTTAGAAAAAATTTTTTAGACGTTGAACGTCTAACTCGATTTAAAAAAAATAAAGGGCAAGTGCACCCTCTATTTTAAAGTAATTTCGGTCTTGTCCTTGTTAATTCTTATCCTTTCATAGTTGAAATAATAATCGGTCTGTTCTGCGGTCTGTATGTGTAATGTTTTTTCTGTCTTGCGTTCAATGCTTCTCTTTGTGGGATAACTTTTGTTGAAGTGCGCGCCCAGACCAATTGTAGCAAGTAAAATTTCTGCTTCGATTAAACTGTCACTAAGTGCGGTGTGGTCTTCTGTCCACTCTGTATCATTAATTAAATATCTGTATAATGTTTCTGCGGTTGTGCTATAGTTTCCGCTATCTGTAAGTTCTCCATTTTTTTCACAAAACTGAAAAAAATCTTCATCAATCAAGAAATTATGAACATTTCCGCGTATATCGTAAATGGGGATATTATCGAACGGATTTATACATTTAAACCAGTCGCAATTGAAGTCAAAAACCTTTTCATCAAAATTTGAATTGTATGCATAGGCGCAAACAACATCATATTTTGCAAAGTCGCGCGCCATTTCTTGACAGATATAGCCGAATTTCTTCATCGTAGTTTTGCGGGCACGCATTGAAGCAACATAAATCGGTCTTTTTTCGGCATAATATGCGGTTGAGAATAGAGGAAGATTATGCCAAACTTGTTCTACAACAAAATCTTTTTCAAGAAGAAAAGCGCCGTCCTCATCTAAAATTACATACCCTATATTATAGGTAAAAGGCTTGTTGAGGGAAGTGGTCTCTGTGTCAAATACTACATAATTCATTTTTATATTTCCTTTCTTTTAATTACTATATCTTGGAACAATTATATATTAGCATATATTAAACAAGTTGTCAAGTAGTATTTGAAAAATTTTTTGTGTTAATTTTTTCACAAGGCGCGAGGTCGGACTTAGACGTTATACGTCTAACTTAGTTGACAATAAAAAAGAGAGGTCAACCCTCTCTCTTCGCGGAATTTTCCGCCTTGCGCTTACGCACTTCCGCATCGCGCGCCACCTTTTTGGCTTTGCGTTCCGCGTTCTCGCGCGCCTTCTCGGCTTTGGCTTTGCACGACATCTCGTAGTCCTCCGCCATCGCATACGCATCATATGGGGTCATGCCCTTGTCCGAACCAGTAGGTACTGCTACTGTAAGTGTGCAGTAGTATTCGCCATCTTCGTTGCCAACTACAGGCCACGCGCGCTGGTTAGATTTGGTAATAAGGACTTCCTCGCCACGCTCGCGGAGGAACTCAGTGAAAAGGTTTACATAATATGCGCGGATTGCATCGCGTTCAGTTTTTGCGGACATTCTATCCACCTCCTTTTTTCTTTTATTATATACCCACTTTCTAAAGTTGTCAAGTATTTTTTTTAATACAATCGTATATCGCAAATAGACGATTTATAGTGTGTGAGTTAGACGTAGAACGTCTAACTTAAAAAGATTGTGAAATTAATCACAACCTTTACTTTGTTCTAATCGTCTGTTAATTTCTGCGATGATTTGTTCCTCTACATATCCAACCGCATAAAAATCGGGGTCGTCCCAACCGCTTGAAACTATGTTCAACGCTTCTTGCGGAGTGTAACCTTTTTTACACCAATCGCACATTTCCTCTAAGTCTACTTCGTTTACATAAAGAGTGTCTGTGAATTTAAATTCCATTTTTATCTCCTTTTCTTTTTTAATCTTCTTCTGCGGCTTCTGCCATCATCTTTGCATCTTCAACGATGTTTTGAAGAGTCATCAAACGAAAGTTAACATCATTTTGAATACATAAAAAAGTATCTTCCTTATTGGTTATATCAACTCTGTTGTTATCTGTATAAATAGTGACATGGATTATCATTTTTTTGTTCTCCTTTCTTTTACTATAATTATATTATCATATTATCTATTATAAGTCAAGTATTTTTTTCAATACAATCATATATATTGGTATTAGACGTATAACGTCTAATTCACTTTAAAAAAAGAGAGGTAATCCTCTCTTAAGTATTCTTATGATAGAAAAGTAGAAGAGCAATAGATTGCATAAAACAACCTAACATATACCCTAATAAAAAATCGTGAGTAAACATTTTACTCCTCCTCAAATGTGGTTTCAATGATGAAAAAGTCATCATAGTCTTCAACGGTAACGGTTTCGCCATCCTCTAAAAGGACTTCAAGTAATTCTTCAAATGTAAGCATTGTTTTTACCTCCTTTTTTATTGTATCCTTATTATACCCTACTTATTTAATTTTGTCAATACTTTTTGAAAAAATTTTTTATTAGACGTTTAACGTCTAACTATTAAAAAAGAGGGCATACACCCTCTCTTTTATTTTTCTGAAATAATACTTATTTCTTCATTACGATATTCCCAAACTAACTCATCTTCTGCCAACCAATCTAAATATTCTTTCCAATCTTCGTCGGTGGTCATAGGTTCAAAACCCTCTGCAACTCGTCTTTTATTTATATCGTCGGCTGGAATTTCATAAGTTTGTATTCTTATATACTTCATTTTCAAATCTCCCTTCTTTATTGTACCTAAAGTATATCATACTTATATTATCTTGTCAATACTTTTCTAAAACTTTTTTTCTTATAATAGTGATTTATAATCTTTATAAATCTATCTTGCGTCCGCACGCACTCTTCTAAATTATTGCGTATATAATCAATTGCCCAACTTGTCGCTAAATCTTCTGCGGTCAAGTTAATATATGCTTTGCCTTGTCCAATTTCATCTTCTATATATGGAATTACCATTTGACGGCACATTAAATCGTTTTCCCATTCTTCATCGGTTAATTCATCTATGGTCATATGGTGTCCTATCTCGTGGAGTAATGAAAAGATAAAATAAAATGGTTCAATATCTACATTGTATTTTTTATTTATCAGTTGTATAATTATATCATCAGTTGTATACTGAATAATAGTATAACTAATTCTATTAGTTTCAGGAAAGTATGAAAACTCGTTATCACAAAATACTTTATCAATACCGAATTTTTTACAATAGTTATTTATTTTTTTATCAAGTACCGATGAATACATTTTTATTCTCCTTTTTTATTTTCTAATTTATTATAACCGATTTTTCAAAAAAAGTCAAGTATTATTTTTTTAAAAATCTTTTTAGACGTTTAACGTCTAATTCTGCCTTAAAGAAAAGGACACCTTGCGGTGTCCCTATCCCTTAAAGGGAGTATGCGTTCTGTTCGCCCTTACCCTTTACCTTGACCTTTGTAACCTTTACACCTTCGATTCTCTTCACAAGACCGCTGACCTTCTGAACGGTGAATCCTGTTGCGGTTGCAATTTCACTTGCAAGCATCGGAGTTTCGGTGAGTACAGACTGAATTGCGGTTCTCTCGTCTGCGTGCTTGTCTGTCCTCTGTTCACTTCTCTTTGCGTTGCGTGCGTCAAGTTTTGCAATTGACTCTGTTGCGTGTGCGATAACTTCCTCGTTGATTTCTCCGTTGATAACTGCGTTGAAAAATTCTCTCTGTGTCATTTTAGACTCTCTTTCTCCCACACTTCGGTAGTGGGCAACCAAGTTTTAATTGAGTTTGGGAGTTACTTTTCTCTCCCTTTTGTACTTTTAGTATAGCATCTTTTGGTGAGTTTGTCAAGGGGAAATTTGAATTTCTTCAAACTTTTTCTCGCTTCTCTTATGGAGTGTGCACCCTCGCAAGTTCCTCACGCCCCTTGACAATTATAGTATATACCAAAGTAATTAAAATATCAAGTGTTATTTTTCAAGTATATTGTATACATTGCTTTAATACTTTAATGCGTTGAAGTGCGCCCGTCGCATAGTTAGACGTCATACGTCTAAATCAAGAAAGATTGTGAAGTTAATCACAATCATAATCATAACTATCAATGCAAACGAATATATTATTTAATACTGTTATTAAATCGGGGTCATATTCTCCATCGGAATAATATATATAATCATCACCAATTCCATATTTTTTCTGCCATTTTCTATATGTAATAATTAATTTTCCTTGTAATTCTTTTTCAAGTTGTTCCCTTAATGTTGTCATTTTATTTTCTCCTTTCTTTACTGTATTTAAAGTATAACATATTATATCTTATTTGTCAAGTACCTTTTTAAAAATTTTTATATTAGACGTATAACGTCTAACTTATACCGATGAAGAGGGTGAGTCATTTCTGACTCACCTTTTTAATCTTCAAATGCTTTCTTTCTCATTGGCTTGTGAAATCTTAAACAATGTGCAAATATTTCTTTTTCAATTAGAGTGTCTGCAAGTCCTGTATGATTTTCAATAAACTCGTCTTGACCGCTTAGATACCTATATAAAATTTCTGCGGTAAATCTTGGCTGACCATTTTTTGTTATATATCCATTGTCATTACACCATAACCTATATGATTTTGTTTTGCCTATGGTATCTCTTGCCATTTTCAAAGTGTCCCATAACTCAATACCATAAGGTAAAAAGTATCTTGATTTTGATTTTGTTAAATATCTCTGCGTCCTTGTGGTTGACCTATAGTCAAAAGGTGCGTTATGTGCCATAATCGCTTTAATATTCCATTTTGTTGCAAGGTCATTTATAATTTTCTTTGCCGTGGAATATCTTACGATTTTATGTAAACCTTGATTGATTTCTTCAAGGTATGCCCCCCTTTTGTCGGCATAATATGCCGTTTTCATCAAATCTTCCATTTCAAAGAATGTGTCATAAATGATAAGGGATACAGTTTCATATACATTGCCCTTTTTATCAATAATGCTTGCCCCTATATCATAAACGATGGGGTCATCAAAATCGTTTGCGGTTTCTGTATCAAGTACCATATAATAATTTTTTCTTTTGTCCATTTTTAAAACTCCTTTTCTTTTCGGGTGTTCCCGTTTCTCTGTAATTATATGATACTACTTTACAATTAATTTGTCAAGGACTTTTTTAAAAATTTTGGGATAAATTTTCAACCCGCCGCACTTAGACGTTTAACGTCTAATTTTATTTTCAAAAAAATGGGTCATTTCTGACCCACTCTTTTATTCTCCTTTCTGTGCAATTTCTTTCTTTTTCTGTCTTATCTCTTCATCTCTTTTAATCTTTTTTGCTTTCTTTTCTGCGGTCGCTTTTGCCTTTTCTTCTTTTTCTTTCAACTTCATCTCGTATTCTTCTGCCATAGCATAACCGTCATAAGGAGTCATTCCCTTATCTGCACCAGTCGGAACTTTTACGGTAATTACGATAAAATCTTCATTACCCTCACAACCTACCACAGGAAAAGCAATTTCATTTGACTTTACTCTCAAAACTTCTTCAGTTTCGGCAAGTACTTCTACCAACTTTTTAAGATATTCTTCTTTCAAAATTTCTCTTTCAACTTTTCTTGATACTCCCATTTCGTGTATCTCCTTTCTTTATTTGATACCTTATTATAACGCATAAATCAAATTTTGTCAAGAGAAAATTCAAAACTTTTTTGGATTTTTTAAATTTTCTTTTTTCATTTTCTATATATAGTATAACAAAAATTTTAAAATTTGTCAAGTTTTATTTTTTTAAGAATACTGTATACATTTCTTTAATGGTTTAACACTTTAATGCGTGAAAGTGTAAACCTAAGTTAGACGTGTAACGTCTAATTTAAAAAAGATTGTGAAATTAATCACAATCTTCCTCTTCTTTGTCAAGTTCATAACAAAGTCTTGAAACTTGTATAAAAAACTCTTTGAGAATTTCTCTTTTTGGCATAATGTGTTGATACTCTTGCGTATAAAATAGCATAGAGTCAAGCAAATTATTTTCTACGGTTGCTTTAATATCTTCTTTTAATTTATCAACTGTCATTTAAATCTCCCTTCTTATGAGTGAATACCACCCAAAACTTTAATTAAAATCAAACCTGTTGTGATTCCCAACATACAGAAATCTTTTACCTTATCTGCCATTGGTCTTTTTAAAACAAAACATCTTGTAACTGCAAGTACATTTGCACTCAAGTATACAAACTGTCCCACAAAATAATTGCTACCTACAGTACACTGTCCTATAATTAGGAGTGCAAGAACCAAATAATTTAAGAGTTCAAAAACCTTTTCAATTTTCTTTGTAATTCTTTCTTTTCTTTCTTCCTTTGTCATTTTTCTTCTCCTCTCTTCTTGGTATACCTTATTATAACATCTATGAAGAGGAAAGTCAACACCTTTTTTAAAAAATTTTTATGACCGCCCGCACTTAGACGTATAACGTCTAACTCTGCACTAAAAAGAAAAGGGAGATTTATCTCCCTTTTCCCTCGACTATGCGAGAGTGTAAGTATATCTCTCGCCAATCTTCGGCAACTTCACCTTGGAAGCCACTACCTTTTCTTCCTGTGCCAACTTTCCGCACAGAGAGGAAGCCTTTGCGGTAGTGATACCAACCGCTTCGCCAATTTCCTTTGCGAGGTGGGCTTCTCCATCGGCAAGGAACTCGAGGATAGAAGCCTTAATGGGCTCATTAGCAATAGCGGTCTTGGAGGGCTTTGAGGCTCTCTTTGCATTTCTCTCATCGAGCTTTGCAAGGGCGGTCTTAGCCATCTCCACTGTTTCCTCGGTAACTGTTCCGTTGATAACATCTGTGTACATTTCTCTGTAAGTCATTTTATTTTCCTTTCTTGCGTAGGTCGCAACCCTCTTTAAACTTTTGGGAGTTTCTGTCTCCCTCTTTCATCTTATATATGCATTATAGCATATTTTTTTAGGTTTGTCAAGAGGAATTTTGAACTTTTTTTATTTTTTAGTTTCAAATTTTTATAAGAAGCCAAGGATTAAGCGCGCCCTCATCGCTCGTTTCGTTCTTTCTTCTTGACAAGTATATATTAGCATATCCTAAAAAGAATGTCAACAGATTTTAGGAAGTATATTGTATACATTACTTTCACACTTTAATGCGCGAAAGTGGCGGTGGAACTTAGACGTTTAACGTCTAATTATAAAAGGGTTGTGATAAAAAAATTCACAACCCCTTTTTTTAATAGGTATCATATCCTAAAATGTCCGCGTCTTCGGGACTAAAGATACCGTTTAAAATAGGTTCTTTAAAATAAGTTGTTGCAGTTGTAATCGCCTCTTCTTTGGTTTCACACTCTACGAAAAATTCTTCGCCTGTTTCCATATCTTGGAAAAGATAGTCATAAATCATTTTTTTCTCCTTTGTTATTTTCTATATATATTATAAACGATTTCTTCGATTTTGTCAAGTATTTTTTTATTTTTAATATAATTGTCAAAAGGATAAGTATCTTTATCCTCTTCCTGAATTTAATTTGTCCGCGAGTTGGCGCATAACCCTTATCCTTTTAACACTTATATAATACCATACTTTTTAAAGTCTGTCAAGTCTTTTTCAAACTTTTTTTCTAACTTTTTCCTATTATATAACCGATTCTCCTCACAATAAAGACAACCGCCGTGATTTCTGCAACTACAATCAATTGCCTTTGACCCACGAAATGGTTTTCTATGTTCTTTTCCACTTATAATTGCCTTATCTAACATTTTCCTTACCTTCTTTTCTTTATCTACATATAATATACCATATATGAAGAGGAAAGTCAACCCCTAAATTAAAATTTTTTTCGTACAAGTGCGCGCGGTCGCCCGTGTTCGCGCAATGACTCCGTTAAACCCTTAACAAGGACGGCCGGCCGCACTTAGACGTACAACGTCTAATTCCGACTTAAAAATAAAAAGGGAGTTATATCCCTTTTTATTCTTTTATGGTTATCCAAGCGGTGAAATAATCCATCTTCTTTCCAAGATGATTAAGTGAGTGATAATAAGTTTGTCCACCAAAAGCAACCACTTCGCAATCGCCCCAACCAGAATACATTAAATTGACATCATTTCTTGTTACAATATGATATTTTCCTTTAAGTCCATTAGCCATTGTTACATGGAGGTTAATTGTATCATATTGTGAAAAATAAAAGTTTAATACATCTTTTAAAGTCATCATTTTCTTTTCCTCTCTTTTTTATTTAAAGATTTATTTCCTTTTGGCAATTATATATTATCATATCTTGTTTAATTTGTCAACCCCTTTTTCAAAAAATTTTTACAATATTTATACTTAGACGTTATACGTCTAAAATATTTTAGGAAAAAATTAAGGGAGAAAATCTCCCTCAATTTTTACTTCCAATTATTTATTAAATAATTTCTGTATTCCGCTTGAAAGTTTAGTGCGTCCGTATCGGTTACATATGCGTTACATTTTGCGAGATACTGTATTATTCTACCTCTATTATCTACTTCACAAGTAATATACGATTTGTCTAAACTTTCTTTCTTGCGAATAAATACAACATTGGTCTGACTATTCAAAACTTGCTTTAGATATATACTATATACACAATTCCGCTGACTGTTTGCCTCATTAAGAAAATCTGTTGTTGACTGTGGTATTATGACTTTGAAATTGTCATTTTCATAATTAAGTTGCGGTAATCTCTTGTAGTGTTCAATAATTGTATTGTCATCAATTTCTTGTTTCCGCATTTGATATGTTCTTGATATTTCAATATAATGTCTAAAGAAATTGTCTTTTGTCGGTTCGATATTGCACCATTTACACATATTAAAATATCTTTCTAACTTGCGGAAAATATTATCCTCTCCATAATAATTATAATTGTCTGTTCCAAAGTCATAAAACTCAAGTAACCCTTTTGAAACATACTTAATAATATAATTCATTTCACTTTCGTTAAACTTTTGTCTATGATTATAAAGTGCTTGTATCATATCATTCGTTATATGTTCATTCGGTGCAAGGTTATATTTCTTTCTCCATTCATTCTCCTGATATCTATAACTAAACTCCCTTATTGTCAAGTTACTATCTTCGTTAAAAGCCTGACAAAACTTCTTGAAATGCTTACCAACAAAGATAATGCTTTCATCATCATTATACCCTATATCATTATGATAACCGATACTATTTAATCTATCAAGTATTGCAAAAGTATTTTGATAATTGATAAAGTTATCAAACTTCACTTTCCGCCAATAAAGTAACTGATTTATATATCTAACAGTAAGTATATCATCACGATACTTGTTAAGACATTCACGAATACCTGACGGTACATTCTTAATCGGCTTTCCACTAAGTCCGTAAAATATTGCGGTGTTAATATCAAAAGTATAAGGTGTTGTCTTTTCTCCTATGAAGAAATAAATATTATTCTTTTCCTGTGTGATTGAACTCATTGTTGTTTCTCCTTTCTTGAATAAGGTATTATCTTTGGTAACTATAATATATCATATTATCAACAACTTGTCAACACTTTTAGAAAATTTTTTTATTTGATTTATTTAGACGTTATACGTCTAACTCTATCCCAAAGAAAAAGACACTTGTTAAAGTGCCTTTAATACTTCTAAAATTTTTGTTTCGTCAAAAGCCGTACCTGTCCAATTTTCTCTATTTTTTAATTCATCATCAAATAAAATTCCTTTAGGAAAATTTACAACTTTTTCTTTTGGTGTGCCGTAAGGTACAATTTTTATTTCATCAAATTTTACACTTCTTAAATGGGATTTTAACCAATTATTTTTTGCCTTTGCAACTTCAAGCCTATAATTTTCGGAAGAATTTTTGGAAAGCCACGATACAATCCCAATTGACCAACCTTTTTTCTGTAAATTATTCAGGATTTTTGCAAGCTGATTTAATTGCAGGAGCGGAGCGGCTTTTTCATAGGGCATAGGGCTTTCAGCTCGCAAATTTTCCAGCCAATTTTCAACCCCATAAAGATTTGCGATTGTTCCGTCCATATCAAAGTAAATTGCCTTTGTCATTTTTTTGTTTCCTTTCTTATTTTTCTTTATTATACACCTATTTAATAATTTTGTCAACACCTTTTGAAAAATAATTTATACATTTTCATGTATATTTATACATTACCCATGACTTAGACGTGTAACGTCTAACTTTTTGGAATAAGTTTGTTAATTAACAAACAAAAGATGGACTAAATGAAAAAGATTACAGAATTATTCTGTAATCTTTTTCGGAGGAAACACTAAACAATTTATTTAAGGAAAATGGCAAACAATTTTATTCTTCTTCGTCAAACATCTGTTCTAAATCTCTATAACCTGTGCGGATATATAAAACTCTATTTAATGTCTGTTCACTTTTTCCGCAAAGTGCAATTGCAAGTCCTAATTCTTCATTGGTTGCAATTCCTAATTCAACGAGTGTATCCCAGATATAATTTTCTTTGTCTGTCAACATTTTGGGTTCCGTCCTTTCTTTGTTTTCCCTTTTGTAATTATAGTATAACATATTTTAGGAAAAAGTCAACCCCTTTTTCAAAAATTTTTATAAAAAATTTTTTTATTTTGGGAGACTTAGACGTTGTACGTCTAACTATAAGAAGAAATCCGAAAAATTTTCGGACTTCTTCTCAAAAAAGGGGAAACACTATATCAAAAGGCTAAACAAATTCCAAGAGGATAAAATTGTTGGATTATTACAATCAAGATTTTGGGAAGTTACCTCAAAATATGAAATTCCAAACCACACAAGGAAAAGAATTGCTATAACTGTTAGTATATTTATTATAATCTTCATTTTGGGACTTCCTTTCTTTTCTTATCTTTTTTACAAGTAAATTATAACAAAATTTTGGGAACTTGTCAAGTATTATTTTAGAAAAAAATTTTATTTACGGGAAAATTTTTAAGTTAGACGTTTGACGTCTAATTGAAGAGGAAGATTTGTGAAAATCTTCACAAATCTTATGCGTGATGAATTTTTCCATCAAGTACATATATAACGGTTTCGAGTCCGTCATATTCGAAAATTTCCCAGTCGGTGGCAGTGTCTGGAATTTCGGTAATTTCCAAAATTCCACAAAACACTTTTACCTCACCACCATTATTTTCTACAAAATTTATAAGTCTTTCGTCGGTGCGGTCAATGTCATCGTATGCGTCAAAACCGTACTTTTTGCAAAAATCTTCGGGGAGTGAAAAACCACCAAATTCTCTATTCGTTACAATCTTCATTTTCTTTTCTCCTTTCGTTTTGGGATGTTTTAATTATAGCAGATTTTGAGAGCTTTGTCAAGCTCCAATTTTCTAAAATTTATTAGACGTACCAATTCCCAGCAATATATCAAACATAAGCTGTGTGATAGCTTGCTCTGTGGCTCCTGGCTCTTCAGCCGCGCGAGCGATTAAAAGTGTATATGGGTCCTCAAGCCCGCGGGTGCGTGCCACCATTTCAACGGCTTTCTGTATACTCACTTCAGTACCTCCTTAATTCTCTTAAATTATAGCACTTTCACACTTGAAAGTCAAAACGTCTAATTGTAAGTATATTGTATACATTACTTTCATACGGTGAAGTACAAAGTGAGTTAGACGTCATACGTCTAACTCTTTAATGCTTTAAAGTGTTAATGGGAAAGATACGTCTACTTCTTTAATGCTTTAAAGTATTAAAGCAAAAATTCCAAAAAAAAAGGCGGATTTCTCCGCCTAAGTTAAAGCTTATATCCATAAAATTCTAAATCAGTAAATTGCCTTTTGTCGGTAATAAGATAATAATTTTCGTTATCTCCAAAATACTGATATAATTCATAGGTTTCTTTTGTATCAAGGTCGGTGATAAAATAACTAATATAATCGACTATATCGAAAACACCGCGTATTTTAAACATATACCCATAAAATTCTATTTTATCATTTCCAATAAAAACAATACTATCCGCGTTGATATTCATATCATTAGTAAACATTTTAAACCTCCTCTAAAATAAACGGTCGGGCATTTCGCCCGACCGCACTTATTACCTATCTAAAACTCATATCCTCCACGCTCATCATCGTATTTGTTAGCCAGACGCATTTCCTCTTCGGTGTAAAAGTAAACTGCATGGCTCTCCTCTTCTTCTTCCTCTTCCTCTTCTTCTTCAGGCTCTTCTTCTTCAGGCTCTTCAGGCTCTCCGTAGGTTATTACCTTATCCCAGCTTGCAAAGAAATCATCAACTAGTGCATCAATCTCTTCGAATATTCCCATTTCAAAAGTTCTCATTTCTAAACCTCCTGTTTTAGTGCTTTAAAGTGTTAAACTAAAGCGGTCAAGCCCTTTGACTTGACCGCACTCTATTAGATACCCATTGACAGGCTTTCGTTGCCCTCGCTATCAATACTGCTAATTGAGTATATATCCCACTGATAGCAAGGTATTTCGTCTATATCCATACAATAATTGATGTCATAGTCTATAAGCCTCTTCAATTCGCTTTTGTCGATATTCTCATAATATATGTGATTTGTACTTTCAAACCAATAACGAACTTTTGTTGTAGTCATAATGTTTACCTCACTTTCATAAACTAAAGCGGTCAAGCCCTTCGACTTGACCGCGCCCTCAACTTTTATTTGTTGCCTCTCTTGAAGAATTCCTCAATGGTCGGCTGGTGGCTAACTACCTCAGCAATATACCTGGCGATAGGCTTTGAGGCTTTAGGTCTGACCTCTTCACTAACATAAAATGACTGGATATGCAGGTGACCTCTTGCCTTGTCTACCCTCAGGAATTGACCCCGGCCTGTGTAGCCATTTACAAAGGTGTGCCACTCTTCCCTGCTGAACACATACCCCTGAGCCTCAGCAGGTGTGTCAATATCTACATAAGGACAATAAACGAGGTATTTATACGGTGTTGTTAGGTCTACCTCTCCGCAGGCAGTCTTGATTTCACAATTGACCCTGAGCCCCTCATGTGTTGCTCTTATGTCAATTTTGCCCTGGGGCTTTACCCCATGCATTGTCCTGCGTGCGATATACGACCTTACAGCAGTTTCAAAAGCCTTACCGACCCTGCCACTATCTGAGGCAGGTCTGTTGTTTAATTCGTTGTGCATAATTTTAATGGTATCCATTGTTTAGCCTTTTTCCTTCCCCTTGCCTTGTAGCAAGTAAAACAATTGTTTTGTTTAGTGTTTCCCTTTTTTCCGCCTCATTGTACTGGCAATGCTACCCGCTACCTGCCTCCCGAGGAGGTGGTTTAGACGGACACACCTGCGGAGGCTTTCCTCCGTCAATGAGCCAACATAGTTTAGACTATGCACTCTTGCAATTATTCAGACCCCTCGCAAGTGGGGAGGTAGTGCCCTCGTTGACTACCCTCAACCTGAGACTAATATAACACATAGTTAGACGCATTACAAGAGGTTTTTAAAAAATTTTTTTTATTTTTTTAAACAAAAAACAAATATTATTTTTGTGATTTCAAACAATGAATTGAAAAATCGACGATTTAAACGATTTTAAAAACTTAATTGATATATTTATCAATTATAATAAAAAACTCGTTTAAAACGGTGATTTGATGCCTTAAAAACGATTCTAAACGCATTATAATATTATCATTTTAGGGAACACATACCGCAACCTTTTTTATATTGTCAACCACAAGATATAGTGTTTTTATTGCAAAAAAATGGCTTAAATGGCTACACATATACTATATATAGGGGAGGTTGGATTTGGGTCTTGACCCTTTTATTGTCAACCAACTCACCCCCCCTCTCCTACAAAATATCCACGAAATTAAAAATTCATTTTAAAATTTGACAATTGCCCGTGCTTATGCTATAATATAAATAGGATGAAAAATTTGAAGGAGGTCCGACCTATACGTCGGCTTATAGATATACTTATAAAATGAAGAATAGACTTAAACTAGACTTTAGTTTGGAAACCGCCGAAGAGCGCAAGCAATTCCTCGAAACCTATCTTGTCCAATTTGACAACCTAACTCAAACCGAACTCGCAACCCTTGCGGACTATCTCTTATGGGGGAAGGACGAATCTGGCGAAGCAATTGGAAAAGGTACTGGTTTGAAAACTCGTTGGACTAAAGACGACGAATTCGAATCGCTTGACTCGCTTCTTGAAAATCCAAACTTCAACGACCTACAAATTCATACAATTGGTGAGGCCACCCCTTTACGTAAACCGAAAGCGACTTTTTCACGCAGTGCCGCACTTAAAAATTGTCCTGAAGACCTTCGTAAAACCTTCGAGGAACTTTGGAATCAGATTGACTCGACAGACCTTCTCATAACTTATTATGAGTTATTAAATGGGAAGAGAACTCTCGCCCCAAGGCAAGAACTTCTAGACAAATTTACGGTAGACGAAAGAAATAACTTACTTGCGGCCGCGCAAAACTTAACTCAATTTACCTATCTTAAGAAAAGACACGAGTTAATCGACCTACGTCGCCAGCAATTTACCCTAAAAGATTCCTATGCGGCGCCGATAAGTTCAATGGGACACTTACCCCAACCGCTTTTCTTAAATACAATTGTTTTTGACGTTGATATTCCAGTTTATCCACTGGGACTTGCCGAAGGTCCACTTAAAGATATAATTTTTAAGCAAAATTACGACCCTGCACACCTCAACGACCAACAACTAAATCAATTGAGTAACTTTCTTCAAGAGAAACGAAACTCAAAGCCAACCCGAAGCTTCGATTTCCGTGAACTCGAGCCCGTTTACCAACTTTTCCTTTTCTTGGAAGACATTAACAATAGAATTGAAGAAGTTAAAGAGGCTCACATCGTTGAATCGAATCTAGATACACTTGTGGAAACACTCAAATTTTACATAGATGCGGCCGACCTTACTGACATTCAAAAAGAAATTTTAGAAAAGAAAATTAAACATGAGCAGAATTCTTCAATTGCAGACTATATTAATAAAAAATATGGAAAGTCATATACGGCTAACTATATAAGTACAATTTTTAGACAAAAAATTATACCAAAGATTAATGAGGCTGCGGCTTTTCATTTAGAAACCGTAAGCAATTATTTTTGGCCTGAGAATTTTAAGAAATGTACTTGTTGCGGTCGAATTTTACTTCTTCATGAGAATAATTGGGTTAGAAAAGCAAGAAGTAAAGATGGATTTCAGAATAAATGTAAGAGATGTGAGAAGAGAATTAGGGAAGAAAAGAAAGAGAGGGGAGGTAAATAAGATGAGAGAGAATTTAACTGAGAAGATAGTAAAGGGGCTTATAAAATTAGAGCCTGTGGAGTTCTTGGGTATATGTACTATTGTAGATGTGCGGCCGTCCCATGAAGATGGCAATCCCCGTGACTTTCAAGACATTTGGGAGGAACTCATAGATAAAATAGATGGAATGAATAGGATTAGAAAGAGAAATTTATATACACTTGTGCGCGCCGCCATCAAAGGGAGGAAATAAAAATGGCATTAAAACCGAATATAACCTTTGATTTCACTTTTAAAAATTGTGAGTCTTGCGGTCGGGCACTTGATTCTCTTTCTTTTCTTAAAACAAAATCTTATTTATTTCCATCGGGTTATATCAATATATGTACTGATTGTTTAGCGCGCGAACTTGAAAGCAATAATTATAGTTGGAACGCAATGGATAGGCTATGTCAGTACTTAGATATACCTTTTATTCCAGACAAGTATGAGGAATTACTTGCTACCACTAAGGGTGCGGATTTATTGCGGGCTTACAATACAATTTTCTTTACTGAAGAATATGATGGTATTGATTGGGGAAGCTACGAAGAAGCATATAAAGATTTACAGCAAACTAATGCTTTAGCTGAAGCAGTTCCTTTATTAGCCGAGCAAGAACGAATTAAGTTGCAACAAAAGTGGGGCATGAATTATGATGATGAAGCCTTACATTATTTGGAAAACCTCTACGATGGAATGACTTTGACTCAGAATATCAATGGGGCATTACAGATTGACCAAGCACTTAAAATTTGTAAGGTCTCTTATGAGATTGACTGTTGTTTGCGCGAAGGCAAAGATATTGATAAATTGCTTGCATCTTATGATAAATTAGTTAAGACGGGTGAGTTTACTCCGAAGAACGTTAAAAATGCAAGTGACTTTGAATCAATGGGCGAATTGGTGCGTTGGCTTGAAAAGAAAGGATTTGAAAATCAGTTCTATGATGGAGAGACGCGCGACGTTGTAGATGAAACAATTAAAAACATTCAAAGTTGGAATCAACGTTTATATACAAATGAATCTGGTATTGGCGATGAAATAACTCAACGTATACAATCACTTAAAACTGCGGCCGAGCTTGAAAATTATTATGACCTTGACCCCAAACTTGACTACGATGATTATGAAAATGAAGGTTTTAACCAATTAATGAAAGACGATGAGTTTGCGGCCGACCTCGATGGGGAGGGGTTGTAATGCAGGAAAAACGAAAGAAGGTTATTTTAAATAACCGTAAGCAGTTATTAGAAACGGAATTAATTGAACGTGCAGAGCGCGAGGGCATAGAACTTGAGAAAGGAGCCACAATTACTAACGAGTGGCTTGAACGTTACTATGATATGCTCACTAATTGGGTTCAACTTTTTTCTGCTTATCCAGATTATTATCTTGACATTATTCGACCCGCAGACTCAGAATTTGGACTTTTCTTTTATCAGCGACTTGTCTTGCGTGCAATTATGCGCTTTAAAGATATATATATGACTGCGCCTCGTGCGTTTTCAAAGTCCTTTATTACAATACTTGGTCTTTTCTTACAATGCATATTCATTCCCGGACGTAAAACGTTCATTTGCGCGAACACCAAACAACAGGCCGCGCAGATTACAAAAGAAAAGATTGAAGAAATATATAACCATTGGCCACTACTTAAAAAAGAAGTGGTTGGCCATGAACTCAAAGAGTATCCTGGCAACTTTGGTAAAGACTATGTAACGATTAGATTTAGAAATGGCTCACAGCTAGACGTTGTTCTTGCTGGAGATGCCGCCCGTGGAGGGCGTAGACACGGTTTCGAGTATAAAATTTAAAATTTTACTTCGACCTCCACTTAATTTTATATAGTTTACTTTTCATTTTTCCACTTATAATTAGAAGAGATAAGCGGAGGAAACAATAAATGAAAGGTTA
>Ga0256405_10005264_pt1 | contig 22736 bp, 17 predicted proteins | sample RumenRJG_02DNA_FD_189096 | JGI IMG/M metagenome (GOLD analysis project Ga0256405, IMG submission 189096) | Bovine rumen microbial communities from Lethbridge, Alberta, Canada - RJG_02 | ecosystem: Host-associated > Mammals > Digestive system > Stomach > Rumen | place: Canada: Alberta... | reverse complement strand
GTCAATGATTTTTGATTCGCTCTCTCTTTTCAAGGATTCATAATCCTTTATTTTATTTGCAGCATTGTCATTATCAAGTCTGGCATCTATTTTAAGAAGGGCGATTTCATTATGGCTTTCATCAAGTAGCTTGTTAAGGTGTGATATTGTATATTCCAGGTTTTCATTTTCAAGTTTAAGGCTTTTGTTTTCCACTTTGAGTGTTTTCATTTCTTCCTTGAGGGTTTTTATTCTTTTGTCTCTGGTGTCTATCTTGCATTGAAGCCTTTTCTCATTTTTATACAAGTCTTTTAGGAGTTTTTTATTTACAACTTTCTCATCACTTGACTTTATTTCCTGAAGTTTGTTTTTGGAATTCATTTTATCACCTTATACGCTTAGCCCCACATTCTGTACAGAAATTATCCGTCTTTTTAAATTTTTTACCGCAAACTTTACAGTGGTCAGATTTTGAATTTTTTGACTGTTTATTAGAATCTGAGCTGGAATTTTTTTCTTCTAATTGAAGTTTCAAGTCATTATTCTTTTTTTGTAAAGCAATGATTTGATTGTCATAGTTTTCTTTAAGTTCGGAATAAAGATTAACATACTTGTTTATCCTATCATCGCTTTTTTCAATTTCAGAATTCAAATCTTTTATTTCTTTTTTAAGTTTCCTTTTTTCAGCAGTATTCTTTTCATGTTTTTTCTCTAGTTTTTCATTTTTAGATGAGATATTTTTCAATTCTTTTTCTAAATTATTGTTTTGGATTAACAATTCCTCAAATTCTTTAGTTTTATCATTAAATGATTTTTCGGAATAATTAAGTTTATTTTTTAAATCATTATTGGATTTTTTTAAAGTTTTGTTTTCTTTTTTCAGTTCCTCTAAATTTTTTTCTAGTTCATTGTTTGCCTTAATTAGAGATAATTTCCTATTAGCTAATTTTTCTGCCAGGTCTTGTCGTGATTTTATTAAGGATTCATTTTCTTCAGATGATTGTTTTAGTTTAGTTTCCAAGTCTTTATTGGTGTTGGCAAGTGTTTCTTTTTCCTTTATTAGCTTGTCTGATTTTGTTTTAAGTTTTTTATTAGTTTTACTTATGGATTGGTTTTCTTTAGTCAATTCTTCTGATTTGGTTTTTAAGTCTTTAATGTCATTGTTTAAACTTTTATTTTCTTCAGATAGTTTATTTAATTTATTTTCTAAATCTTTTTTAGATTCTAAGGTTTCAGACAATTTATCATTAGACTTTTTAATCGAATCTTCTAATTCGGAATTTTTAGATAAAATGGCTTGATATTTCGCATTTAGCTCATTAAAAGACTTTTTTATTTTCGTATTTTCCTCATTAGTTAATTCTAGCTCTGAATTAAAACTGTTGAAAACTTCTTTTAATTGCCTGTTTTCTTCTTCCAATTCAGATATCCGTTTATCTTTGTCTTCAGCCATGTAAATCTCTCATAAAAAGTTCAAATAGTTAATAATTGTTTTGTTTTAAATATTTAATAAATTTTTATATATAATACAAAGTTCAAAAAGATTTGATAAAAATTTTATAATATTAAAAATAAATTATAATATGGATTTAATTTAGGGGGAATTTTAATTACTGCTAAAAATAATACTCTGAAAACTAATTCTAATACATTAAAAAAATCAGATACAGAGTATAAATTTTGGATTCATAGAATTGATTTGGATATTATAGGTCAATTGAATAATGAAAAGCAATTGGGTTCTAAATCAAAACGTTCCCACAGTATTCATAAGATTCATGAAAATGATAGGATTCTTATTTTCACAAAAAGAAACAACAACCTAGAGTTTATCGCATATACCAAAGTAGATAAAACATATCAAGACTCCAAGGAGTTGTATGATTATTATATTTCAAGAAAGAAGCTTAAACTGAAGGGCATGAAATATTTCATTGAACCGTTGCAGACTTTGGATATAGGAAAGGAATTGGATTTTGTTAAAAACAAGAATGCGATATCCGGCTCTTTCACATCAGAATATCGTGAAATAGATAAAAAAGACTTCTTAAGAATTATAAAGCGTTGCGGAAAGGACAATTTAACTAATGAACTGCCCGAATACCTTGAAGAGGTTAATATGTTCAAGGATGAATTCATCATTTCAACAGCCAATTCAATGAATAATGTGTTCCAATCCTTTAGAAACAAGAAGCCTATTAATTATAAAAAGGTCATCACAGTACTTGAAAAAGTTTTAAAAGAGGAATATGGCATAGAACAAGGTTCTGAAGAATTATTGGAACTTTTATCCAAATCAGAAATGTCTAACTTTATTGAAATTCCTCAAAATATTGAATTGCAATCAAAGGATGATGGTTCAAAACTGGAAGAAAATCAGATTTCAAATGCGGATTCCTCAGAAGACATGTCTATAAAATCTGAAGATTCATCTCCTGAAGAACAAAGCAAAACATTCAAGCTTGTTAGGCATGAAGAAATTCATTATTGGATTCATAGGACCCTATTAAGTGTTTTCAATCAAATAAAAGATGAAAAATTAATAGCTGCCAGATCTCCAAAGGCAACCAATATCAATAAGATAAGAAAAAACGACAAGATTCTTTTCGTTGCAAAACCAGGCAATACTCTTGAATTCATAGCAAGCTCAAGAATAGAAGGAATAGATATAACAAAAGACTTGTTATATAACGATTATTACCAATCAGAGAAGAAATTAATGCTTGATGAGATTTCATACTTTGAAAAGCACCTTACCACATTGGAGGTTGGAAAAAAACTGGATTTTGTCAAGGATAAAAACAATGTTGCAGGATCATTTAAAAGCGAATACAAGGAGATTTCCAAGAAAGATTATGATACAATCTTGAACGAGATGACTTTGACAAGTGAATATCCATTGCATCTGGAGAAGATTCATATTCCATTGAAAAGCATAATATTGCACAGCATAAAAGTATTGCACAATATTCTTAAAAATTATACAAGCAAGAATCTAATTGAAATAAAGAGATTTGTCAGTCTTTTAAAAGAAATGCTCAAAGGATACAAGATACATAAGACTTATGACGAGCTTCTGGACTTCTATTCAAAAAATGTGCATGAAATAGAACTGAAGCACGTTCCTTCTAGAGATCCTGATAAATTCGTGCCTTTATACACTGCATCAGGAACCAAAAGGAATTTCACATTCATTAAAATAGAATAATTTTTTAAAAAAGGTTTTATTTAGGGAGATATTTAAAATGAACTATGAAGATGTAATAATGGCTCTTAAAAACGGAAACGTCCCCGCTGAAGGAGTCAAGGACATATGCATGGGGCGTGATGATGAAATAGCCGAGTTTGAACGCCTGCTTGAGAAGGTTAGTGAGGACAAGGCCATAACAAAATTCATCAATGGTGAATACGGCGCTGGAAAATCATTTTTCTTGAAAGTCATCCAGGAAATGGCTTATGAAAAGAATTTTGCAGTATCTTTCATCACACTTGGAGAAGAGGTGCCCTTCAACAAGATGGATGTTGTATACAAAAACATAGCAAAAACACTCAAATGCAAGACAGGAACTTCATTGGAGCACATCATTAAAAGATGGATTACTAGGCTTAAAATGGAGGCATTCGAGGAAACTAGCGACCCTATGGAACAGAATCAAATCATAAAGGATTCAATAAACAGGGATTTGAAAGAAGTTAGGGAATATTCCAATTCCTTCGCAACAGCTATTGAAAGCTACAACAAGTTGATGAATGAAGAGGATTACAAGACTGCCAATTATTGTCTTGCATGGCTTAGAGGAGACTCCAACATTCCATTTACTGAAAAGAAGAAATTTGGAGTAAAAGGAGATGTGGACAAGCACAATGCATTCGATTTCCTTGAGGCTCTGTCTGTTTTCGTCAAATCTGTAGGCTATTCCGGCCTTGTGGTTTTGATAGACGAAGGCGAATATATAATGAACCTACACACCGCGAAACTCAGAGACACTGCTTATGACAACCTTAGAATAATTTATGACAATTGCAATCTAGGCAAATTCAAAAATACTTTGTTTGTATTTGCAGGAACTCCTGAATTATATGAAGATCCTAAAAAGGGAATTCCTGTTTATGAAGCATTGGATGACAGGCTCAGGGATGTTTTAAACACTGATTATGTTGATGTGAGAAAGCCTATTTTTGAATTAAAAGGATTTGACAGGAAAAATCTGATTGAAATCGCTGGAAAAATAATGATAATGCACTCTGAGGCATATAATTGGAATGCTTCCGATAGGATAAATCCAATCATTTCAGATCTTGTGGACATGCATATTAACAATGCCAGCTTGATTGGAGGAAAAGTTACTCCTCGAGTATTCGTCAGATCATTTATAAGCGTCCTGGATACCGTTCAGCAAAATCAATCATCATTCAAGGAAAGCGAAGACATATTGAAATTATTTGAAAACAAGGAGAAGGAACTTGAGGAAGACTTCCTTGATGACCTTGATGACGACTGGTAGATAATATTTAGGAGAAATCATTATGCCTGAAGTAGACCTAGCTGAAAAATTGAATCCTAGACTTACCCACTTTCTTGCAAATAGACTTGGTTGGAAACAGCTCAATCCAATACAGGAAAAAGCAATACCTATTATTTTTGAGGGTAGGGACACTTTAGTACTAGCTCCAACTGCTTCAGGTAAAACAGAAGCTGTCTTGATTCCCTTATTTAATGAAATACTTAATAATAAATTAGAACCTACAAGCGTGCTTTACATATCTCCCTTGAAAGCACTTATCAATGACATGCACAACCGTATCGAAAGCTGGGGAAATCATTTTGGCATTACAGCTGCAAAATGGCATGGCGATGTTGATTTAGGAAAGAGAAATAAATATTTAAAGAATCCTACAGATTTCCTTTCCATTACTCCGGAATCATTGGAAGTTATTCTAATGAACAAGGGAACTGCTGCTAAAAACAGAATATTCCAGAATGTCAGATATATTATTATTGATGAGATTCATTACTTTGCTGACTCTGACAGAGGTATTCAGTTAAATTCCATTGTAAACAGGATATCTAGATATTCAAATCATGATATTCAGAAGCTGGGACTCTCAGCTACTGTTGGAAACCCTGAGCTTATTGCTGAATGGATGGACAAGGAAAATCCGGCAACAATAGTTAAAGATGATGATCAAAGGAAATTCAAATCTCGAGTATTGAGCATGGATTTATCCAGTCTTCCTAAATTAATCAAGCAGATTAAAAACAAGAAGATTCTCATTTTTGTAAATTCAAGAAGTGATGCTGAAGATATTCATTACGAGCTTGTGAATAATTCAGATTACGAAAACATCTTCATTCACCATTCATCCATTGATAGGGATAGAAGGGAAGATAGCGAAAAGAAATTCAAAGAGGCAAAATCAGCGATAATGATTTCCACAAGAACTTTGGAGCTAGGTATTGACATAGGTAATATTGATGCTGTTATTCAAGTCAAACCTCCTTATGATGTCAGTTCATTCCTTCAGAGAGTAGGTCGTAGCGGACGCAGATCTAAAGTTCAAAGAGCAGTAATCATTGCTCAGGATTTTGAGATTTTGCAAAGCCTTGCTGTCTTGATGTTGAATTATGAAAATGAAATCGAGGAGATAAATATTTCTGATAAATCCAAGGATATTTTGTTCCATCAGATATTATCTCAAACATTTGAACTTGGAAAAACTTCTAAAAAGGAGCTTTATGATAATTTGCTGGGCTGTTATGCATTTTCAGGCATTACTAAAAGAGAATTCAAAATCCTGCTCGATGAGATGGAACGCCAGGACTTTATTAGAGTTAATTCTGATAAATCAGTTACTCTGGGTTATGAATTTGAAGAAAAGTTCGCCCACGATAATTTCATGAGTTTCTATTCAGTTTTCTGTCCTAATACGGAATATAAACTAAAAGAAGGGCGAAAAGAGGTAGGAAGCATTGATTCCTCATTTGCAATAGGCTTGAAGCCCCAGCAGTTGTTTTTACTTGGAGGAAAGGCCTGGAAAGTTAGAAGCATAGATCATGAAGACAAGATAATCAAGGTCCAGCCGATGCCATTAAAGAAAAATATTCCTCAGTGGATAAGCGGCAAGCCTCCTTTAAGCTATCTGATTTCCAGAAAGATTTATGATATCTTAATTGGGAATTATACTGAAGATGACTTGAAAGGATTTAGCAAAAAATCATTGGAAGTTATAAATAAAAGTGTCAAAGAAGCTCAAAAATCAGGTTTTGCAGAAGGAATAATACCTGTTGAAATAAACAGCAATCAGGTTTTCATTAATACTTTTGCAGGAGATAAGGCAAACAACCTGCTGTTATACTTATTCAAATTGCACTATGATACTTATCATGATTCAATTTCACCACAATACTGTTCATTCAGGGTAAAGGAACAGGAAATAACACTTGAAGATATTGAAGAAATAATGTATAACGCCTCAAAGACATTGGAAGATCCTGAATCATTATTGGAAATAAATGATGAAATAGGAATTTTCTACAAGAACAAGTTCATTAATTTCCTTCCTGAAGAAGATGAGATTAAATTGAAAATGCATTTGCTCTTTGATCAAGAAGGTTTGCTTGATGTCATAGAAAACAACACCCTTGTCCTTATACATAACAACTCATTTAGAGAATTATTTGATAAAAACAAGGACAAGATGGAACAGGGAAAGAAATTGATGTCCAAACAGTTTTTGGAAAGTGAAAAAGAAAACTATAAATAAAATTTCTCTTATTTCTCGCCCTGATAGTTGTCATGGAATTAAAAAAATCTATTTAACTTTTATAAATCATAATTTGGATAAATTATTCACTTAACCCAACATAAATCAATATTGCTTCTATTTGGTCTTCCTCTAAAATTTCTGAGGATTTGTTATAACAGTCGTCAAGAACGTCTTTTATATTATTATCGAAGTTCCAAACCTCTTGGAGCAGGTCATAGCCATATTTTTCAGCTATTCTATTTAAGACATAAACTGAAATATAAATATCATCAATGTATCCATAAGGGCCGTAAATGGTTTCAGGAATCACATCCATAGGCACAACATAATATGATATTGCTGCACTTACTTCTAGTCTTGTTTCCCTGTCAAGCGCTTCCTCTTCCAGTACGTCGCATAGTAATTTAAACAGATTAGGTCCGCAGTCAATGAATGATGCGTATTCTCCATTATAAGTTTCCAGGTTTTCTCGAAGTGTTTGATAAAAATCTTTGAATTCTGATGCCATGTTTTCACCTTTTCAATCTTTTTAATTTAAAATTCCCAAGTTCTTTTTAATAATATTTACATTTAATTCTGTGGTTTTAATTTCAATCAACAAGTCCATTTTATCGTTATCTACTGAATTTGTAACTATTTTTGTTATGCATTCATCGAAGCCCTTCAATCCATTCAAGGTTGAAATCAAATCTCTATTATCTATAATTCCCTTAATCAGGATTTCGATTTCATCTTCACTTTCATTGATAACGAATGATTTCAATGATGATTTTTCATCCAGTTGAGTTTCAATCTCTTCTTCTTTTTGAGATGTTTTATCATCTTGTGAGTTGTCTTCTATCTCTTCAGTTTTAGAAGATTCCTCTACTTTTTGAGGAGTTTCATCATCAGAAAATTCTGGTATGATTGTTTCATCCTCTTCTACATCAGAAGATGACGCTACACATTGCAGATAGAATTCCTTATGATTTTTATCTCCAAATTTACCTGCAGAGTACCAATTCAAGATATCATTTTCATTTTTGCCGTCATTGACTAGTTTAGCCGCTTCTTCTAATGTCTTTCCATTTTTAATCAGTTCCACAGTTTCATCTTTAAGTTTCTTATTGAAATCGGATCCCTGACTGGTGGCAGACTGTCTTGCCTCCTTGTATTCATTAGCTATTGATACATAAGGTTCTTTTCCTTGATTTCCCTTGCTGATCCATTTATTGATAAGCTTCAGATTCAAATCAGCAATCTTTGCAGCCTGCTTTCTGTTTTTGCCAAGTCTGATTGCATTGAAGAAAACTACAATCTTGTCCTTGTTTTCAGCTAATTCCTTATCTTCATTTTCGCCGAAAGCATTGGTTTTAAGGGCAATGTAATCCATATAGAATGAGTAATAAGGATTGCTGTGGGCGTTTACAAACCAATTGTTTAAATCTTCAGCACTTATGCCTGCAGCATCAGCCGCTTCATCCTGGCTTTTGCCTTCTTTTAATGCTTCTATGACAAGTTTATGAGTCTCTTTAGAGTAATTGAATCCGTATGCTTCTTCATCAGATGACTCGGTAATTTCAGATTCAGCATCGAGTGATTTGGCAATTTCTTGTTCATCGTTAAATGATTTGGAAATATTTTCTCCTACTTTATCACTAAAACTGGTTTTCTCATTATTTTCTGATGCCTCCTGGCATTGGTAATAAAATTCTCTGTGACTGGAATTTCCAAATCTACCTTCATTATACCAAAACAGAATATCTTTTTCTGATTTTCCTTCATTAGCCAGTTTGGATGCTTCTTCAAGGGTTTTGCCTTTTATAATTAAATCAACAACCTCGGATTTAATATTTTCTTTTGTTTTTAAGATATTTGAAATGGAATAATCACGAGCGGATTTATATTCTTCAGCAAAGTTTACATATGGTTCTTTTCTTTGATTTCCTTTTGTTATCCAGGTGCTGATGTCTTTTAATGAAAGTTCTGCAGTTTCTGCAGATTCACTTCTTGTTTTTCCATTTTTAATTTCTTCAATGAATGTTCCAAGTTTGTTTTGAATTTCTTCAGATTCAAATGCCTTGTCTTCACTTTTTTCTTTTGAGTTTTTCTGTTTTTCAGCATATTCTCTTGCATTAGTGTAATCAGCATAATACTGTGCAAATGGTTGTTCACCATTCTTTCCTTTTTGATACCACATTTGCAAATTGTTTAAATCAATTTTGGCTAGATTTGCAGCATCTTTTCTTGTTTTTCCCTCTTTAATTGCATCAATTATGATTTTATGCCGTTCTGGAGTGTATTTGTGAGGGTAATATTTATCAGAATTTGTATTGGGAGTTTTTTCTGGCTTTTTACCAGTTATCTTGTTATATTCCCCATAGAATTTAACATAACGATCATTTCCGCTTTCACCAGATCTAATCCATGCGCTGACAATTGATGGTGTGACATTCGCAGCATCATATGCAATTTTTTTGGATTTGCCTTCGCTTAATAATTTAAGCACTATATTCATTTTTTGATTGACAAGCTTGTTGTAATGTAACTCTTTTGGCTTGTATTCATCTTCAGTTTTTATTTTATCTGATTTATCAATATTTGAATCTTCATCGACAACCAACTGGTTGTATTCATTATAGAAATTTACATAAAGCTCATTTCCACGAGAACCGAGGGTATTCCAAGCCATGATAGAAGAGATATTTACGCCTGCAAGCTTCATTGCTTCTTTTCTATCTTTTCCTTCTTTTAATGCATTGATAAGTATCTCCATTTTTCTGAATTTGTCTTTATTCTTTTTATCCAGCTTATCAAATTCCTCTTTGCTGATTAAATGTATTGAATTATGGTCTTTTTCTTGACCAATTTCTTTAGTATCTGTTTCCATCTTAGGTTTTTCATCAGGATTTTCCTGCAGATAACTGTCCATGAATTTTCTTAAAGTTTCTTCATCAACGAGAGCATAATTGTCTCCCTTTTGATTAATCAAGCCAAACTCTTGCAGAGACCATATCTGACCATACAATATTTCTCGAGCAGGATAGTTTTTTTGCATTTCATCAATGCCAAACTCCTGTTCTGGTTTTACATATCTTAATAAGTATTCTGCATAATCAGCTGCTTTAACTTGCTTTTTACAAGATTTGCAGTAGTCTTCATATCCATCTTGTGATTTTTTTGATTTGTGGAAATGACTTATAGAAAAAGTTTTTCCGCAGACACTGCAGGTCTTGCTTAATTTTTCAACATTATCCTTCTCATCTTCCGGATTATCATCTTCACTCTTTGAATCAGAATCTGGAAGGATATGTTGTTTAAGAATGTCTTCGCTTTTTAGGCAGTATTTATCTTCACTGGTTTTATCAATCAAATCAAATTCCTGCAAAGTCCAGACATAATCCTTAATGCGCAAGTCCGTATAGCCGATTTTCTTGAAATCCTCCATGGTGAATTCCACTTCAGGATCTATATGTGACAGCATGTCTTTGATAATCTTGCTGAGATATTCCTTTCTCTGGCATGTCTTGCACTTATCTTTTTTATAATCATTTGGAAGTGTTTTGCCGCAGGTTGCACATCTTGATTCATCAAATTTTTTAGAATCCTTATTGCTTGAATCAGATTGAATATTTGAATCATTAAATGATGATTCATTCTCTTTGCTTTCAATATATGAATCATTATTTTTATTATTTATATTATCCTTTCCTTTTTGATTTAAAGTGTCAATATCAATGTATATGTTTTTATTTAAATTATCCAAGAATTCATCCAATTCCTTGTAGTTCAAGCTGGTGACGATATGATTTATTATTATTGATCTGTTTTTCTTTGAGAACTTTTTATAATCCTTTTTAGAAAGCAGTCTTAACATCTCATTTTTAGACAAGGGGGTTAGTTTTTTTAGAATTGCTCTTCTTTTAGAATAAATATCCTCCAACAGATTTAATGATTTTTCCATTTCATCATCAGACAGTTCATTAAAGATGATGTCCAGTTTCTCATCCTTATTTTTCATTAATGCATAATCCAGATTATTGTTTTCAAGGATAATGTCCAATTCAGAAGAGCGCAGATTATTAATTTTATTCATAGGGATTTGTTTGTTTTTGCTTTCGATATTCTGATTTTCAGTATTGTCCTTATTCTCTTCTTTAACATTACTTTCAGATTCAATATTTTCTTTTGTTTTGGTTTCGACATTATTTTCAGTTTCAATATTTCCTTTTGTCTTGTAAAAAAGGTCATATGGGGTGATATTCATCTTGCCTAGATAATACCAATTGGTCATTTGTGATTCTGGAATGTCTAAAATCTCACAGATTTCTTCTTTGCTTTTTCCCTCTTTAAGAAGCCTGCAGGATTCTTCAATTAATTCCTTTTTGGTTTTGACCCCTTTTGAATTGGATTCAGGGCTTTCTTCAGACATGTTTTCTGCTCCATTTAATTTTGAATTTTGACTTTCATTGGAAGAATCATCATTTTCAGAACTTGCAGTATTTGTGCTAGAACTGTCAATATCCTCTCCAGAGTCAATGTTTTCTCCTTTTTCAGGCATTATCTCATTATACTGTTTATAAAATACATCATAAGGAGAAATGTTTTGTTTTCCAAGTTTCAACCAGCTGTTGATTCTATAAATATTGATATCCAATATTTCAGAGGTCTCTTCCAATGATTTTCCTTCTTTCAATGAAGTCAAGACTTTAATCAAAGTGTCATTTAATTTTAATTTACTTTTGAAATCAGGTTCATTTTCAAGCTCTGAATTTTCTGCTTCCTTTTCTTTTTTATCCGGATTCTTCTCCATTACATTGTTCTCATTATTCTTTTTTTCTGTAATACTTGAAGTATTGATGCTCTTTGCATTATCATCTGTATTATTGGTATTTTTTGATGCACTTGTAATACTAAAACTTTTTACTTTAATGAAAGGGGATTCTCCATCATTGTCGAATTCTATGTTAGATAAAACATTCTTAAGATTATCTATTAGTTCATTACCCTCGAAACCACCTAAAATAATTAAGTAATGATTTGAATCAGCATCTTCTGCAAAAACATTGAAGTTGTTTTTAAAAATAGGTATTGCTTGACTTGATAAACTGCTCAAATCAATGCGCATGCAGGTATTTATTTGAAGTGTTTCATCATCCTTAACAAAAACCAGTTGTGATTTTTCAATTGTTTCAAAATTTATCTCTAAAAAAAGTCTTTCTTTCAAAGCAATTGCCTTGGTTTTATCGGATTTATAAAAATCATCGTCCTTGCATAATCCAAAGTAATATCTGTTGATTTCTTTTGATAAAAAACGTTTGTCAAGCCATATTGAATCTTCTTTAGGAGGCCAATGATATTTGTCTTCAGATTCAAAATAAATGGTTGTGAAAAGCTGAGGATTATGATCTAATTCAGGATATTTCAAATATACTTCGGTAGTTTCATTATTAAAAAATTTTAAATATTTGAAAAATTTATTATCATAAGTCGAATTTTCCCAATTTCTTTCAATGATTTTATATATATAACCACCCCAAAAAGATATTTAAACTTATTTTTATATTATATTATAAATAAAGTTTTATAGAAATTTTAGAAAATCAACACTCTATAATTAAAGAAAATGTTTTCATATTAAAAAATTAATATGTCTTTGATTTTATGAATTCAAATTAATAAAAAAAAGAAAAAGTTTGAAGAATAATCTTCAAACAATTAAAATCAAGACTCTTCTACATTTTCTTCTAGGAATTCTATTAAATCCAATTCCATATCGTCTAAAATTCCGTTACCCAACTCTTTATATTCATTATAAAGAATTTTTATTCCAGTTTTTGCATATTCTTCAGCAATGGTAAAATATTCGTCTTTATCTATGAGAACATCAATAGAACCTGTTTCTTCAACAGCTATTGCCATCATAAGATAGAATATATCTGAATTTCTAACAGTGGCTTCAATCATTCTGCCGGTACTGCCTTTTCCAATAGGGGTTCTAATTCCTCTTTGTTTACCATAAACCAAGGCAATGCCGAATAAATCAATCAGATTTATTCCTTTGAAAGGGCCTGAAGAGTGTCTTATTTCATCATACATTACTTCATCTTCCTTATCCCAATAAAGTCTACGTTCAGCCATTTACAAGCACCACCTTAGATTCCTTACCATCTTCAGAGTTATTCCAATCAATCACATATTCCCTGCCTACACTAGAACTTAAGGTATCTCTGAAGTCTTCTGTGTATTCAGTTCCGGTAACTAAAAGAACTGTTTGTTTTCCTCCAACAAAATCAGGCAGGAATTGTGCAATATTATGTCTCATATCCACATCCAAGTTTCCTAAAGGAGTGTCCATGATAATCGGCAAGTCAAATCCGGAGATATTATGCAAAGCAGACATGAAACAAAGTCCTAAACATAATTTTTCTCCATCAGACAAATCTCCAGGACGTTCCTCTTGCCCTAATTTGTTTTTAATAAACACTTCGTAGAAATCGTTTATGCGAATATCGACGAACTCGTCTTCTTTCCAGATAATCTTTAAGAATTTTTCTTTAGTTAAGTTTTGAATCTTATCTCTCATCTGGTTGGTTAAAGTCTTAACAGTATAATTCGCCATTTTTTCTACATCATTGCAGAAATTGATTTTAGTATCATATTCCCTAGCTTCAACTTCCAGACCATCTTCTTTAGCTTTTTGTTGGTTCCATTTGCCTAGTTCTTTTTTTGCTGTTTCTATTTCCACTTCCAATCTGCCTTTTTTATTTTCAGCCTCTGATTTCTGCTTTTCTAAATCCTTACGCTCTCTTTCTAACCTTTTGATTTCCTCGATTGGATTTGCTAGCAAATTGGCACCAATTCTATTTCTCTCTTCCGTTTTAACTTCCAATTCCTGATTCAATTCTGAAATTTGCACATTTAAATTATAGATTTTACTTTTGAATGAACGGATATTTTTTAAAATATTTTCTTCAATTTTAGTCAGTATTGAGGAAATCTCTTCTGATTTGTTTGTAATAGGGCTGGTATTTGCAATTAAGTCTTCAATAGCTTTTCTATGAGCATCATCTTTTGTCAAATCCGCTCCGCAAATACATTTTCCATCTTCAAGCAGATCTTTCAGGAAACTTAATTTGAAATCTGCAGGAATGTATTTCTTCTCACGAGCGACATCGCCATAAGATAAGAAATTATTAAAAGAATAGTATGACAAAATAAAAGGATAGTTGGTTAAAATCAAATCTTTTCTTTGATTTTCAAGATTATTTGACTTCTTTGTTATATTCTCAATTTCTTTTTCTAATTGCTGGTCTCTTTTAACATCACTCTTTACTTTTTCTGAATTAAAACTATTCTGCTGTTTTCTGATGTCATTAATTCCCTTTTCTGAGGATTTGATGATTTTTTCCAGCCCTTCGATTTCTTCTTCATTATTTTTGATTCGACTAGTGAATTTTTGTATCTGGGCATTGGATTTTCCAAGTTGGGGATTGATTTTCTTAAGTTTGTCATTATATGATTTTTTGACTTTTGGAATATTTTTGCCTATGTTGCTTACCAGATTTAGCTGGGATAACTCGAATACAGCTTCCTTAATCTTTCTTGAAGAAGTATCTTGAAAATATTCGCTTAAACGTGCTCCATCAAAGAAGAAGTAGTCTTCCACTTTTTTTGGTATTTTTTTATCTCTAAGATAATAATTGTTCATTTCAACGCTAGATTTTCCATCCTTATGGATTCTAACTTGAAAATCCGGACCGAAAATATCCCTATTTAATCCATCAAAAGTTTTAGTGTATTTTTGAAATCTTGAAAACTCCAAGATGTCCCCATCTTCTTCAAATTCCATGGTAACTGATACTTCTAAAACATCCCCCACATTTGCCAGATTCGCTGCCTTGTTATTGCATAAAAGCATGGAACTATCATCACCATAATCGTGAATTTCTTTTCCATACAAGCACCAGCTCAAAGCATTCAATAATGTAGTTTTTCCAGTACCATTATTTCCTTTGATTATAGTGAAATTCCTTTTAGGATCTTTGGAAAATTCTAATTCCATATCCCTGTATTGACGATAGTTCTTTAATGATACCTTATTAAGAATCATTTATCATACCCCTTTACATATTTATCAACTATTTTATCATATTCCTTGAAATAACGTTTGCCCTCAGTTTTGTCTCTTTTATATTCCAAAAATAAGGATTCGACTAGAAAATCTTGAATTTCCTTGTCACAATCAAGGTTGCGGATAAAATCTAAAATTTCTTTATTAATATATGGCATTAAATACCTCCACTATAAAAGCTAAAAAAATTCTCTTTTTTAAAATAATTTGAAATAATGTTTTTTCAATTAAAATAAATAAGAATTAATTGATTTTATGTTTTAAATTAATATATAATTTTCTAATTCCCCATCAGAAAGTCTTATTATGAGATTCTCAATAACTTCAATATTGCAATCATATTTTTCACATAAATCGCCTATAGAAATACCTGAAATATAATCCCTTAAAATTCTCTTCTCATCAATTGATATAGGTTTCAAATTAAAATCATCTAAAGAGTTTTCGTAATCTGGCAGTTTTCTTTCATCAAAAACTATTTTTGCATCAACTTTTTGATTGGGGTCAATATTATGCAGTTCTTCAAGTTTCTCACTTAATCTTTTACTATTATAAAACAAGCGTATTTGAATATTCAATTTTCCGAAATCTCGGATTTCTCCAACAGTGATGGGATAATTGATTTCATAAGCGTATATTGGAAATATCATTGCGCGAACATCTTTTGTAAGAGCCCAACCTTTGCTGCTGAATGATTTTCCAACAAGCAATTCTGTTTCTATTACATCAGGATTTGTATTTTTCCATTGTTCAATTTGTTGGTTTAAATATGATTTGTCATATTTTATCTCAAGAGGCACATGGCTTTTCTCATCCAACTGGAGAAGATAATCACTAATCTCCGTACCTAAATAAAATAATCTTGGGTTAATCCGTATTTTGCAATCTGAAATTATATCTTCAATTATGATTTTGCAATTATCAAACTCATATTTTTTAACTGGTATAAAATCAGAAATATCATCAAGATTTAAAGCCCATCCTTTATTCTTAGCTGAACGGCCTACCAAAACTTGTGTTTTGATATTACTATCACATTTTTCAGAATCTAAATATTCGGCACTCATATTATCACTAATTTAAAAATCATACTTCAATGTAATAACATAATTGTTTAAAAACCTCTTTCTTTGCATAATTTGTCTATCTGTCGCCATCCCATACCCTTCATGAAATTGACTGAGTAATCCAAAGATTCATTATCTATAAGATAAATATGAACTCCCAAACGCTTGATTCTTTTTCCAAGTCTGGTGTAAGCCTTGTTCTCCTCTGCAACCATTGTCATGTAAAAAATAGTAAACAATGCTTCCACATCGTTAAAATCTTCATAATCCCTGGATATTTCTTCGATTAGAATGATTGCACCTTCTTCAATGTTCTTATGTGTGTTATCAAAGACTTTTACAAAATCACTATACACTTTATCGGTACCATATTCTTCTGAAAGCTCAAATAACTCTTTAAAATACTCTTTATCATGCACTGCTCTTTTCTTGCCCTTAAAAACTTTGTAAACGCAATAGTCATCGAAATTTCCATGGCTATACATTAAAGTAATACCATTTTCAAATTCTCTTCTGAAATCCTTTGTAGCCATTTTATCACACCCCTCTAATTTCTGAACAGAACGCCCTCTTATTTCTGTTCAGGTTATATTATTCACAATGGAATCAAAATCAGTCCATGACATCTTGCAAAGCCATTGCATTTTTTCAGATTTCTCTTATGCTTGTTTTACTTATTTTAGGAAAATACATCTCCAAGTGTACAAAAGAACAAGAAAAGTTTCAAGAAATGTATTCTGAAAATCGTGATTATGCTCATTAATAAATTATAACTCCATTGTTCATATTGTAATTATATAATGGTATGTCAAGAGAATATATAAAGTTATAGATGGAATCAGTAATTTGTCACAAGAATCTCAGTGATTTTTCCCCTTTTCTTAGCATTGCTGTTGATTGATCGGTTAGCAAAAACGCGCTCTATCTTAAAATCAGAGTATAAATCATCTAAGAAATCATCATTCTTGTCGATGTTTTTAGGATCTGAATTGCTCAGCATAGCTTTAGCGCCTTTTTCAGAAATCCTTTTATAATATTGGCTCAATTCTATTTGGTTGGTGTCATCAAAATCATTCTCAGAATAACTGGTAAAGGCCGCTGTCTGTGTCAATGGTCTGTATGGTGGATCTAAATATACAAAAGACTTCTCATCGATTAATCTTTCAGATTCGAAATAACTTGAATTGATTATCTGTGTATTTTTTAGAACTTTAGAAACATTTAAGATATTTTCAGTATCACATATTTTAGGATTTTTATAAACTCCACAAGGTACATTAAATTCTCCTTTTCTGTTTAATCTGAATAATCCATTAAAGCAAGTTTTATTCATAAAAATAGTTTGTGATGCTCGTTCAATATGGCTTTCATCATAATTTTCAAAATCGAAATCCGGTATTTTCTTATTAAACGATTTCCGGATTTGATTAAAGAAATCTTTTCTTTCACCTTGTTCCTTAGGTAAAAAAATATCATTGATTGCTAAAAGTTGATTGATTAATTCTTTAGGATTATTTTTTATAACATTATATGTTAAAATAAGCTCTTTGTTAATATCATATAAGTAAGATTCTTTAATTTTGTAATTATTTTTCAAATGGAAAAAAACAGCTCCTCCACCTACAAATGGTTCAAAATATTTGTCTATTTTTCCTGTTTTTTTTACATCTTGAGGCAATCTGGAATCTATATCATCTAATAGTTGTCTTTTACCACCTGCCCATTTTAAAAATGGTTTGGCATCTACAACAGTATTTTTATATAAGTCTACCTGCATAATAAAAATTCCTAAAATAATTAATTTTCTTGCTCAATAATTTGTTTTAAATATACTCCCAATCTTTCAACAACACCAACAACTAATGCATTACCCATCATGAAGTATCGTCTTCTTTCAGTCATGGCAGGAGATTCTATATTTGTCCAATTGTCAGGAAACATTTGAATCCTTTCTGCTTCTACTGGAGTGAGAATTCTCATATTGCCTGTTTGAACATCTTTGATTACATGGCTGCTTCTATTAATAGTTGATTCACTAGTGAGCATAGTTCTAGCAGGCCTATCTAAATAATCCGGATAAGCTATCGCTCCTTCTGAATAAGTATAAGGTTCTCCATTAGGTTTTTTTCTTTGTAATTTTTTTGAGCCTTTTAAATATTTTATTTTTTCTAATTTTTCCCCCTCAAGGAAATATTTCTCATCAACTTCTCCCTTTTCAATAATGCTTCCTAAAGTAGTAATCTCATCACAGTCTGGTTCAGTTTTAAAAGTGTAGATATTGCCTTTGTGCATTAAACCGGCATTCAAGAATGAAAAGCTGAAGTTGTCACTTAAATCAACAAGATCTCTAAATTCCTTATTGGAAATGTTTGTTTGATGGAATTCATCCTTTGTTTTTAAATTATTTCCTATTAAATCGGTTTGTGCTGACTTGTTGAGTTTAATAGGGAAATTTTGAGCGAAAATACCCTTATTATAGATTAAATCTTCAAAAGTAACTTTATCCATCTTTTTATAATAATTAGTTGATTTGTGATAAGCAAAAATAAATACTCTTCGTCTTCTTTGAGGGAATCCATATTCTGCTGCATTGATTACTCTCCATTCTACAGAATAGCCATTGTCTAATAGTGTTCTAAGCATTACTCCAAAGTCTCTGCCTCTTTGAAAAGATGGGGATTTAAGCAGTCTGTCTACATTTTCCAATAATACGAAAGGAGGTCGTTTTTCTTCTAAAACTTCAGCAATCTGCCACCAGAGAACTCCTTTCTTACCTTCAATTCCTTTTTCATTGGATAATGAACGAGCAACTGAATAGTCCTGGCATGGAAAACCTCCTACAAGAAGAGTGTGATTTGGAATTTTGGTTTTGTCAACAGCAGCAATGTCCTCATTCACATGGTTTTCACTTTCTCCGAATCGTTCCACATAGCAATCATAAGCCGCCTGGGTTTTAGTGCTTGGCTCCCATTGATTAGCCCAAACGAAGTCCCAGGTGTCATCTTCGTGGACCACGCCATCTTCTAAAGTGACATGGTTGAATCCGCAGCGGAAACCTCCAACTCCTGCAAATAGTTCTACTACTGTTTTTTCCATAAAAATTCCTCGATATTATAATATTAATTTCATAATCTATTTAAAATTTTGCAGATTATAATTTCAAAATTCTCATTTTTCTTGATTTAATTTTTGTTTTTATATAAAATACTTTATATGGTAGCATTTGAAAAGTAATATTATCACATAGTTAACTATCCATGAAAAATTAATTTTGGGGGAAATTAATGAAGTTTAAAACCATAATAGAATTGCTTGAATATACTGAAAATATCAAGGGAAAAACCTTTAAGGATATAGATAGTGAACATCTTCTTGATAATACAACTGATCTGATGAGAAATAAAGGGATTCTGGGTCATGTTGTAGAAAGTGGATTCTATAAGTATCCAATCAATAGCAATCCACAGGCGGATTTTGATGAAATTGGCGTTGAGCTCAAGGTAACTGGATATAAAAAATCTAAAAAAGGAGTATTAAGCGCCAAAGAAAGGGTATCCTTAAGCAAAATAGATTATCATGGAATAGTTAACGAAGAGTATGATTTCAGCAAGTTGATTTCTAAAAACAAGAAAATCCTGTTTATATGGTATGAATATGAAAAGGAAAAAGATATTGGCGATTTCCTTATAACCGATTATCAATTGTATGACATGGGTCAGGATGAAGATATTATCAGAAACGATTTTTATTTGATTAAACAGAAGGTATGTGATGGATTAGCTCATGAATTATCCGAAGGGGATACATCTTATCTTGGAGCTTGCACCAAAGCAAGAACATCAAAAGATAGAACATCACAACCTTATTCATCTATTATGGCCAAGCCTAGGGCTTATTCATTGAAGAATTCATATATGACTGGTATTTTAAGAAGCATTGGGCATTCTTTATCAAATGAAGATGTTAATGGATTGCCTGTAAGACATGATGGTGCTGAAGTTGATGGACTTACAAGTTCCCATCTCAGTGAATCTATTCATAATTATAAAACTGTTGAAGAGTATGTTTATGATAAAATCAAGGATTATATAGGCATGACACAATTGGATATTCTGCAAGTGCTTACAGGAAAAACCTATGAAGACAAGATTCCTAAAAACATTAATAAGATGATTACAGATGCTCTTATTGGAAAAGATAATGAATTGCCTGAAAAAGATGATCTGTTTGCAAAAACTAATTTTATTATAAAAAATCTGCCTCTTACTAAAAGAGGGAAGGCTAGAGAGCGTATGGCATTTAGAAATCTAAGGCTTAGTGAATTTGAAGAGGAGTGGGATGATTCCGACTGGAAGGCCTATTTTGAGGAGGTCACTTTGCTTGTAATTCTTTGGAGAGAGCCTGATTCAAGCTGTAGAAATGGTTACAGGGTATTGGATGGAGTTAAAAAGATAAGTTTTGATGATGACGATTTAAGATCTTTTGAAATTAGCTATTTGATGGTTAGAGAGACTATCTTAAATCAGGATACAAGTTTACTGCCAACTCCAAATAGTTTTGACGGGCAGTATCTTGTAGTTGCTCCTAAGGGACAGAAAGGCGATGATGCTTATAATAATTTCTTTAAAAAAGACACAACCAAGGTTACTTTCATGCTGACCAAGGAATTCCTGAATGAAAAATTAGCTTGAAAAAATACTGATTTTAAAAGAGTTATATTGGATTTAAAGAAACCAGGAAAATTTTTTGCACCGATATGCAATTTCAAGTGTAAAATTGGGGTTTCTACAAGACCAATTTATTTAATTTTTCTAAATTTGACATGTTACACCTTTAAAAATATTTCATTAAAATAATCTAAACCCAAAATCCTCATAATCCTTTTTGTATAAGGAATTATAATACTCCTCAAAATTACTACAAGGCATTTTTCTACCTTCTTCTATCATTCTCTCGATTAATGATTGTTTCCTTTACTATTTTTGGAGATTTTTTCCTAGTTAATTCTTTAAAAACTTGCTTCGGAACTATGATTTCATTAAAAGCCTTTTTTAAAATAGAAGTTTCTCCTATTGTTAGAAAGCAGATTAAAAAATCAGCATCATAAAAAATTATTTTATCAATCAAATTATCTCTCCTTTACAAAAATAAGAATTTAATCGAAGAAATAATCTTCCTTTAAGTCATAAACCATATCTGACCTAAAATTATTATTTAAAATTTCATTTTTTAGTCCAGTGGAAATTTTTCCTTTAGAATAAATCTTTTCAACAAGAGGAATCAAATGTCCTACTGCATAATATTGCTTATTTTCATCTGAAGATTCATATAACTCCAAATCATAACCTAATCTAAGAGCATGGCCTTTAACACCATATTTAAATCTTTGAAAATCATTGAAACTAATATCTTTTTCACGTCTTAAACGGCACAACATATTTTTATGACTAATGGCAAACCACTGTTCACATTTAATAATTTCCTTTATGGACCATTTATCATTCACATTTTCTCTTTTAAACTCTTGTAAAGCAGTTATCGGCATCAAAAGGCTAGATGCAAAATTATTTGCTTCTTTTTCGACTTCATCATTATCATCATCAGCACAAAAGAACTGGTTATTGGAATCATCGTATAATAAATGGTATATTTCATGTGCCAATGTAAAATTCTGTCTGCCCTTGGAGTGAATTGAATTAATTACAACAACATAATCTCCATCATTTTTAGAACAAGCCCCACTTATATCCTGATCCATTTTCATCCAGATAATTGTAAGATTCCTTATTTTTTCTAAAGCTATGGAAAAAATATCTATGGGGCTGTAATCATCAATACCCCATTGCCTTCTTAAAGACAATGCCAAATCATTAGTTTCGTGATATTCTAACATATTAATCCTCGTCTAATTCTCTTAATAGTTTTATATAATTCATGGTTTCATTGATTTGTGCAATTATGTTTAAATCTATCTTTTTATTCTTACGAAATGCTATATTGGAAGGATCATACTTATCTGATTCACCTAAAATATATTCCTCTGAACAATTAAACAATGAACATAATTCTTCTATTAAATCCATGCTAATTGTTCTTTTTCCAAGCTCAATTTTAGATAGGTTGCTTTGATCAATTTCTAAAAAGTCAGCTACTTGCTTTTGAGTATATTTATGTTCTTCCCTTAGAGTTTTAATACGCTCGCCTTGTAGATTATTCATAGTTTTTCCCCAATTTTTAAGTAATTATATTATGACCTTAAAAATATATAAAGTTTTGTAATGAAATAGGTCATAATACAAAAATACAAATAACTGCATTTATAGAAAATATAAACTTAAACTACTCCATTTAAATTTTAAAAAAATTACAATAATTGAAAATATATAAAAAATAATGATAATTAAATAACCATTGATGGAATAAATCCTTTATATAGTTTTAATAAATAATTAGTAATACGATTAATTAAATCATATTATTCTAATCTGCTATTGAAAATATTAATTGTGAATTCAATTAAAACCTGCTCAATGAAAATGTGAATATGCTCAATGGAAAATTGATTATATTGATAATAATAGCCCGTAACCAATAAATTAAAAATCAGTTGGAATCCCTTTATATAGTTTTAAAGAATAATTTAAAATACAACTAATTTAATCATATTATTCTAATCTATTATTGAAAATATTAATTGTGAATTCAATTAAAACCTGCTCAATGAAAATGTGAATATGCTCAATGGAAAATTGACTATATTGATAATAACGGCCAGCAATTAATAAATTAAAAAAATAGTTGGAATCCCA